>JAAGOD010003302.1_pt1 | contig 19111 bp, 22 predicted proteins | sample 8389681 | NCBI WGS metagenome assembly JAAGOD01 (sample SAMN13964374, study PRJNA552185) | sponge metagenome | biome: deep-sea hydrothermal vent fields; feature: spots directly above weak diffusing fluid; material: seawater and sediment | host: Tedaniidae sp. KZ-2020 ... | reverse complement strand
TTCTCCATCACCAAGACAGAGACTTTGCTGAAGACAGCTAAGATAGTCCCTGCAGTAAATCAAGTGGAGTGCCATCCTTACTTCCAGCAACCAAAGCTCAAGAAATACTGTGACTTAAAAGGTTGGGAAGTAGTATATACATCATTACTACACTTTTGACCAGTCGTACAGAAATTGTGTTCGAGGCCTACTCTCCACTTGGCAATCCAGCACGCCCAATGAAGTCTGACAGTGACCCTGTTGATTTAGATGACCCTGTAATCAAGGAGATAGCCCAAAAGCATAATGCTTCACCTGCTCAGGTGAGAAATGAGTGCTACAACTGTACAATGTACCATCTCTTTCTATTCTACAGATTTGCATTTCGTTTACTCTTCACCGTGGTATGGTTGTAATTCCTAAATCAACAAGTGCAACTAGACTCGCAGAGAACCTGGAGTCCACTAAGCTGAAGCTGAGCGAAGAGGACATGGCAAGATTAACTGCAATAGACAAAGACTTCAGGCTCTTCAAGGTATACCTAAGCAATTATCTCCACTTCAAGTAGCAATCAAAACCTCATAACACTTTCAGGGTGAATTGTTCCTCAAGAAAGGTGCCACCTGGCAAGAGGCAGTAGATCTAGAAGCTGATGCTAAATTTGAATTGTGAACAAAAGATGGTAGCAGTGTGTCTGGTTGTGTGTAGTAGCTATCTATATATAGGAGCTATTCAACTGTTATAGAGTGATGTGTGGATTTTTATAGTTCTTTCATGAATAACACTGATAAGACTGCAGGGATATAAAAGGGCTATCACACCAGGTAAAGGGTCACCGTGCAATCATGAGCCCCACCCACCTCCTTTTAGCTCCATCCCATCGATCCCCAAGAAGCAGCAGCATGGCCGCTCATGTGAGTAGCTCAAGCGAGCTAGCTATGCATGGATTGAATATAACTGTAACTATGCTATAATTCTCAGGATTGGAGTCTAACTCTTAACACTGATGCCAAAATACCAGCCTTTGGACTAGGGTGAGCCATCTCTAGCTAGAAACTATCACCAAACCTGTGCCCTCATCTTTGTTGTTGCAGTACTTGGCAGTCCAAGCCAGGGGAGGTGGGGGCAGCTGTGGAGGCAGCCCTGAGGGCAGGCTACAGGCAGATTGACTGCGCACACGTCTACGGCAATGAAGCAGAGATTGGAGCGGTTCTGAAGAAATGTTTCGACGAAGGAGTGGTCAAGAGGGAAGATCTCTTCATCACATCAAAATTGTGGTGTGTAATCTTTCTATCCCACTGTCTCAATAGTTAGAGACATTTTCTCATGTTTTCGCAGGAGTACTGACCAAGCTCCTGAAGATGTCTTGCCAGCCTGTCAGCTAACACTGAAGAACTTGCAGCTGAGCTACATTGACCTCTACCTCATCCATGCTCCAACTCGCTTCCGCAAGGGATCCACCATGCCCTTCAAGGAGGAAGACAAGCTCGGATATGATCCTGAAGCTACTCGCCTCTGCTGGCAGGTCAGAGTTGTTGTTGTTATTGTTGTTGTTGTTACTGTTGCTTGCTTGTTGTTGATCACTTCAGAGCATGGAGAAGCTAGTGGAAGAGGGACTTTGCAGAGCCATAGGGATTTCAAACTTCACCATCACCAAGACAGAGACTTTGCTGAAGACAGCTAAGATAGTCCCTGCAGTAAATCAAGTGGAGTGCCATCCTTACTTCCAGCAACCAAAGCTCAAGAAATACTGTGACTTAAGAGGTAAGGGAACTAGCAATAACTCCCGACATTAGATCCAGTATTATTCAGGAATTGTGTTTGAGGCCTACTCTCCACTGGGCAATCCAGCACGCCCAGTGAAATCCGACGATGATCCTTCTGTTCTAGATGACCCTGTAATCAAGGAGATAGCCCAAAAGCACAATGCTTCATCTGCTCAGGTTAGATATGTACGGGAGTAGAATACAAGCTATAATAAGCATTGTACATAGAATAGCTGGCAACCAGATTACCAAATTCATGAGTGACAAAATATTGTTCTACAGATTTGCATTTCATTTGCCCTTCACCGTGGTACGGTTGTGATCCCCAAAACAACAAGTGCAACTAGACTCGCAGAGAACCTGGAGTCCACTAAGCTGAAGCTGAGCGAAGAGGACATGGCAAGATTAACTGCAATAGACAAAGACTTCAGGCTCTTCAAGGTAGGTACATGATAATTCCATTTTAACGAAAACTGATAAACACTGACTTTCAGGGCGAAATGTTCTTGAAGAAAGGTACGACCTGGCAAGAATCAAGGGATGTAGAAGCTGATGCTAAGTTTGAATTGTGAGGAGTACATTGTAAAGCTACATGTCTAGTTATGGTGTGAGTACACAGTATAGACTTTTATAGAGTGATGTTGTAGTAGATAGGAGTTTTTCTTTTAATTCACTTCGCATGAATACTCCACAAGGTTTGTTCAATAAAACTGTACGGATAATAAGGAAAGGTAAAAAGAGCAAGTTTTTAGATGGTAAATCAACTCACAATCCAGCGACTCCCGCAGTCATTGCAGTATGCGAATGTGGTCATGGGCTCGTCAGAGGCAAGAGTCTGGGCCTGCAGAGCATGAAGAGAATATCTTACATGGCAGCAAACTGCACGGGGCTCATAGCAAGCTATGCAACATACCTGAGTGTAGCTGCAGTTGCTCTTGGAGCACTCTGGACACCGGATGAGGTCGCAATTTGTGCCGCCAGATCCATCAGTCTGAGCCACTTGTGCGTCCCGAATGGCCTCCTTTGTCAGCTGTTCCCGAAGCTTCTTCAGAGAATCACTTGCCATCTCCTGAAGCAAGAAGTCACACGTGTCTATTAGAGTCCTCTCAGGAAAATTACGCCACTGATCATACTTGTGTTGTCATGACTGCAAGCTGCTGTGGAGAGATGTTCCCCGCTAGGACTTGCTGCCTGAGGCTGACGTTCTTGAGGTCCCCCAAGTTGGCGACATGGCTTCTCACCTTCTGACGATACTTGCTGCCACTCTCTCCACCAAGACTCTCAAACACACGTGTGAGGGGAGGGAAAAGATAGTCAAGGTATACACACACAGAGACATCCTCAGAAGACTTTGCAATTAACCTAAGTTCGGGGAAATGATTGGTCTGACAAAGGATATATTCTTCAATTTGAACTCCTAGATTGTAAAACTTATATTCCTCTTCCACGGTGACTGTAAAATAACCGAAGAACTGGAATAATAGTCTCAGACACACAGAGAACCATTGGTACCTTCATTGTGCCCCTTCTTCAAGGCACGGACGATAAGCTCCCTACACCTGTCCCTCACCTCCGACCCAGTTGAGGGAGAGCACTCTGACCCACTCACGTTTGGCGGGAAGGTCAGTGGTCTCACTGGAGTGGAAACACTGGAGCTCTCGCCTGAAACTCCTCCTCCTGCTGGCTTCATTGCTGAGTCAGCAGAATCAGAAGAGCCTGTTGGAGCAGGGAGGGAAGGCGAGATTGAATTTGTGAGGGAAGGGGGAGGCTTTGAGGAAGACGAAGGCCTGTCGACTAGAGAATTTGAAGATGATGGGGCACCCTTGGGGATGGGCTGAGAAGGAAATGGCTTGATGACTTTACGATGAGTTTTTTTGGCTTTTTCATTGTGAGAAGGAGGCTTGATGCTGGCACGGCTGGTCTTTTGTGGCAACAAGTGCTTCTGTGACGCCGGGGAGTGTGCCGAGTGCTTCTGTGGCACCATGGGGCGAGGTGAGGCTTTTTGTGAAGAGCCACTAACCTCACTACCTGTGGAAATGACGTGTTCTCTTACCATGTCTAGAACGTTCGGTGGGAACTTATAATGACTAGCTAGACTGAAAGCCTACCTGGCAGAACTTTCTTCCAAGATTTGATCAGCTTCTTGGCCAAAGAGGATACGTCACTGCCATTCAGCTTTTGTCTGACTCTGTTCAGCGTAATCCCAATGCCCGACCTCTGGTAACACACCCAATTGAAGTCAGCAGGCTAGCTAGCAAAGATAGCTTTACACACCACCTACCTGCAGAAGTTCCAGTGTTATGGTGCACCTCTGGAGGGTATTCAGAAGGTCTAAAACTTCCTCATTGTTCTGTGTGTGGGTATTAATGTCAATTATTGGCTAGGTTAACCTAGCTAGCTAGCCAGCTGCCTTACTGGAGTCTCATTCTGTGTGACTTTCTCTAACTCCTGCTTTATTTTGATGATTTGATCCAGCTCAGAGGTCATTAGCCAGCTAGCTGGCTGTGTAGCTATACTCTCTCCAACTTAGCTTAAACTGCTTCTTGGTTATCATGAGCCACACCCCCTGTTCTGAGGGGAATTTCCCTGGGATTTTTTCTGGGGAAGTTTACGATTTTATACTGATTGAAAATGTGAGGGATTAGCTAGGTACATAGGTAGGTGGAGGTGGATAAAATGTATTGTATGATGACAACAAAAAAGAAAAAAAGTTCCATCAACTAGCAAAACTGCAAAGAAAAAAGTGAACAAGTATGTACGCAGCGGCCATTTTGGTGTACAGAACCTCCAACAAAGGATGACCCTCGGACAACCTCCATTATAAAGGACAACCAAATGGTCCTACCCTCTAAGATAAGGACAACCTCCCTATAAAGGACAATAGACAAGGTCCCAATGTCCTACTCTATTTCAAAACTGGCTCGTTCGCACAAAAACAGAACTCAGCTAGAGAGAACTCACTTTCCACCTGTATCCACACTCCATACAGTAGGCAAACGTGGTCATGGGCTCATCAGCACTGCGCGTCTGGGCCTGCGGAATGTAGCAGTGGAAAGATAAAATTACAGCCACCCCTATGGGTCATAATGCATCATGTGAAGACTACAGGGAGGTTCGTGTGTGCGATTCCCTCCTTCCCCCCTCCCTCTCTCGTCACCTGTGTGTACGTGCAATTCCTCTTCTTACACCTCGAGCACTTGAGCAAGTCCGTCTTTGTGCCACTGCTGGAGGAAGCTACCTGGGCATCCCTAATAGCCTCCTTCGTAAACTGCTGGCGAAGCTTCTTCATTGCATCACTGGCCATTTCCTACGAAATTAACACAATCACATCACCTTCCTCTGTGAACTATTGGTATACCTACCTCAGTTGTCATGACTGCAATCTTTTCTGGCGTTATTTGTCCCCAGATGACATTCTGTCTGAGGCTGGGGTTCTTGACGTCTCCAAGGTTGGCTATCCGGCTTCTCACCCTCTGCTTGTACTTATTGCCTGTGTCCTTGAACACAGCGTAAATCTGTGAGCTATCAGTCAAGGAGCAAACAGCTCATTCCAGAATGAACCCCCCCCCCCCCTGTAATCCTACTATTGACATTACACCAATTCTAAATTCTAACGGAAAGGATATTTTCTTCAATTTGCACTGAAAGATTATAAAACTGTGTCTCTTCTTCAATGCTTACTGCAAGGCAAAAAGGGTGACTACTTGAAGACACTGAGAGCTTTTAAGATTGGTGACTTACCTTTATCAAAGCCCTTCATTAGAGCTTTGGCTAGGAGGTCCCTGCACCTGTCTCTCACGTCCAAGCCTGTGGGCGAGGCACGCGAGTAGCTGTCCACAGTCAGGGGAAAGTTCAGGATGATGTCATCGGAGGTGGAGGAGAGACGCCTCAGGGGGATCTCCCCGTTGCCGTCCTTCTCTGCTGTACTACTACCCTCGCTGCTACCCTGGGAGGAGTTGGACTGCTGCTTGGAGTAGACCACGGGAGGGGGACTCCCGGAGCTGGGGACTGGAGTGGGCGTGGTGGTGGCAGAGGCGGCAGGAGGGGGTGGGGCAGATTTGGGAGAGCTGCTCCCATTCTTGCTGCTGTTGTGGTGGTTGTTGCTGCTGGACTTTGGCGTGGACTCCCGCGAAGAAGAAGCTTGCCCAGCTAGACAATAGAGTATCAATTCACCCCCTGTTAAATGAATATTAATGAGCTAGACTTACCTGGCAGTAACTTTTTCCATGATTTGATCAATTTTTTCGCCACTGATGCCGTTTCAGTACCGGAAAACTTCTGTCTCAGTTTGTTGACGGACAAACCAACTCTGGATTTCTGTGAGGAGTAGCTGAGCTAATTCAGCTTCTAGCTTAGCTAGCTAAAGAAAAACCATGATTATAAACTCACCTGAAGTACATCCAGAGACATACTGCATCCTTGAAGAGTTTTGAGAAGATCAAGTGCTTCTTCTTCATTCTGAGAAGAAAAGAACAAAGAGAGGTGTGAAATTCCTAATAATGCCCACCCATTTCCATAACAAACTGGAGTATTTACCGACAACTCGTTGTGTGCTATCTTCTCTAGTTTCTTTCCTATGTGTAGGATCTCCTGCTCCTGATCTGTGTTCATGTTGGTGCATCGAAAGTAGGGCAAGGGGCAAGACAGATCAGGAGGAAGGAAAGAAGGCAATAAGTCAACCAGATCACGTGATATATTTTCTTTCTTTAGTGCCTCCACACCCACCCACGTGGCAACTCTGCTTGGGAGAGCCAGAGCAGCCAGAGAAGATGAAGAGGTTCTTTCTGCAGGGGCGCAGTGTGCGTCCTTTTGTGTGTGCGTGTAGATCCCTCACCTGCAAAGCACTGGTATACAGTGAGACTGGAAATCCCAGTGAGAAAGTAAAGTAAGCCCTTTTTAAATCACAGTATTGCCAGCCAGACAAGATTGAATCATAGATGCATAGCTAAAGGATCTAGCTAGCTATACATAAGGGTTGGGTTTCATCAAAGAAGAGGGACTCTCACTCCTCGAATGAGTGAGACAGTCAGATCTGCCAGTATCTTCTTTCTTTTAAACCATTCAATGCACGCATTAGGACAGACCAACTAGCCACGGCTAATACTAAGGAGCCCTGTTCAAACAAAAAAGCAAAGAAAGAGGACAGTCACGAAGAGGAGGAAATACAAAAAAACAAAAAAACCTAGTTAACTATACAACCATTAAACTCTCTGAGTGATAGTGCATATTATTTCACATGTGTCCACACAGGCTGGTTCCCGACTACCCTGTGGCTGAGTTGGGGTCACGTGATATCTCTGTGGACATGCTCATGTGCCCCATCAATCCTGCTGACATCAACCAGATACAAGGTTCCACTGGCAGCTCCGTAGTTTGACTGGTCTCCAGTATGTACGTACATGCCCTCAGGTGTGTATGCCATCAAGCCTCCACTCCCAGCAGTGGGAGGTACGGAAGGAGTGGGTGTGGTTACGAGAGTAGGTTCAGAGGTGAGCTCATTTCAGGAAGGAGATTGGGTCATTTCAGCTACCCCTGGACAGGGTAGGTTGCAGTGGCATAGCCCCAGAATAAATTGGCTAACATTTTTACTGTGTGTTCAAGGTACGTGGCGCACTACACTAGTTGCTGATGGCAAGCACTTCATGAAGATCAGCAACAAGATTCCACTCCACATTGCAGCCACCATATCAGTCAATCCTATCACTGCTTACAGGATGCTGAAGGCTTTTGTCACGCTAAAAGAAGGTCTTTAGTCAATAGACCTCCAATCGAAATGAGTACAACCTCAACACCAGTACTCCACGTAGACGTGATCTTTATTCAAAAGCTCTGCTTTATGTGCTTCACTGTTTCAATTGCGTGTAGGAGACTGTGTTATTCAGAATGGCTCCAACAGTGGCGTGGGGCAGAGTGTGATCCAACTGGCGGCTGCTTGGGGCATCAAGACCATCAATGTCATAAGAGACAGGTGAGCTGAGAGCTCCGTCAATCCTGAAAGTGACCAGTTGCTGCAATAGGAACAATTCAAATGAAATGATTTCGTATCTTAAAGATCTTGGGGGCACTGAAGTGATCACTGAGTCAGTGTCAGCAAGATTTGGAGACACGATGCCAGAGATACTAGCGGTGTGTTGATGCCACATCAGTTTCACCTGCTTGATAGAAACCTCTCCTTTTGCAGCTGCATGGTAAACCAATTCTGGGCTTCAACTGTGTTGGAGGCAGAAGTGCAAGCAACCTCATGAAGCATTTGGCGTAAGGATGTAGAGCTGTGTGTGATCGATTCTTGATTACTCTGACGCTGTGTTTTGTCAAGTTCCAAAGCCACAATGGTCACTTATGGAGGCATGTCTCTAAAACCACTGACTGTTGGAACGGTGTGTATGATATGAAGATTTTGGTCATTTATAGAGTGTTATTGTGCTTTAGGGCACTCTGATTTTTAAAGACCTTCGGTTTGTCGGATATTGGAATTCAAAGTGGCTAGAGACCAATGTTAATGGTACGTCATACTGACTGAAGTCATTGTAGCAGTGGTAATGGTGGGGGCACTGTCTCCTGCAGGTGAGGAGCATGTCTCTATGATGGCAGAGCTGTGTCGCTTGGCAGAGGAGGGAAAATTTCGTGCCCCACTCTACACGGAATATCCTCTCGTTGAAGGTAAGTTTCAACAGGCTCTGGACAAATCAATGGAACCGTATGTTGGCGCGAAGCAACTGCTTAATATGAAAGGGTAAACTTGGAAGTCGTGTGTTGGTCTGAATCGGCATTAAATACTTATCTTCGTAAATAAAATACAATCTGTTCTTCTACCTGTGGTGCAAAAATGGTATAAATAGCACATGGTATAAATAGCACATAGCCAGCCATGCTAAAAATGTGTTGTGTAGAGTTTAGAGAATACTACTTTCTTCTAGAGATGTTTAGGAACAGTTATTCCTCCGTCTTCTGTCTCTTGGACTCTGGCTGTTGGACCTCAAACTTCTTGTCTGCTTCCACATCCCAGAACTCCTCTTGTGTTTCCCCCTCCTTCCAGAAAATCTTGCCCTAGAGAGATAATCCACAATAATCCACACTCACCCCGTGGTCCCCAATAAGCAGGGTCTCCATTACAGTGGGAACCCCATTTCTTCTACACTCTATGTAAGGGTTTACCGTGAGTGCTCGGCAGTTCCTGTCCAGTTCCCTCAGCCTGCGCATGTCCTCCGGGTCCAACTTGACCTCTGTACACTTTTGGTTCTCGGTTATCCTGGTGAGGGTGACTGTCTTGGGGATCACCACAGTGCCACGATGAATGGTAAATGTAATGCAGATCTATAATGTAGTTACCAAGGTAATGTGGGCATGTGGGCTTCAAGGCTCTACATGAAATGCCATGCCCTGGTTATGACTTCGTGGTCGAGAGACTATTGTGTTAAATGACTTTGCAGGTATTCAGTGTAAAATGACTGATCCTCTCTCTCACCTGGGCAGGAGACACTTTGTGCTTATCGGCAATCTCCTTGAGGAGAGGGTCCTCCAGCACCACAGGGTCAGAGTCCATCTTGAAGGGCCTGGCAGGGCTCCCCAGGGGAGAATAGGCTTCAAATACTATCCCTATTATATATATCATCCAAAGTGCTCAAATTTCTGGTTCCTTCTAGCCAAACCAGTCTGTGTCTCTTTGATCGTACCTTTGCCATCACAGTATTCCTTGAGCTTTGGCTGCTGCAGGTAAGGATGGGATTCCACCTGGTTCACTGCTGGGACTATCTTGGCATTCTTCAGGAGCTGGTCAGTTTTGGTAATGGTGAAGTTGGAGATGCCAATGGCTTTTGTAAGTCCTTTGTTGGCGCACTCCTCCATCATCTGCATTTGGAAGGTGCTCATTATTCAGTGTGCGTGTCTAGCTAGGTCACTTTCACTAAAACGAGGACCCATTCCTCTAATCAGGACACATTGGCTGGTCCAAAGGGTGGCCAGATTAGAGGGGGGTCCATAATGACTCCAGCCAGACACACACCTTCCATGTTTCGTCCATGCACTCTGCATCATAGCCCAGCTTCTCCTCCTCTTTCAAATCGGAGAGCTGGGCTCCCTTCTTCAAAGGCTGTGGCCAGTGGATGAGGTACAAGTCAAGGTACTCCAGCTGCAAGTTCTTCAACGTGAGCTCACAAGATGGCACCACATCTTCCTTTGCGTGGCTATCATTCCTGAAATACACCACTAAGTTTTTATCACCATGACCCAATACGCACCCATATGAACTAACCAAAGCTTAGACGTGATAAACAGATCTTCCCTTTTGACCACCCCTTCATCAAAACACTTCTTCAGGGCTTCTCCTATCTCCTTCTCGTTGCCGTAGATGTGAGCGCAGTCGATCAGCTTGTAGCCGCCCTTCACGGCTGCCTCCACAGCTGCCCCCACCCCCCCTGGCTTGGACAACCATGTACTGCAGTGATTAGAAGGTTTGATCAAGACACACCAACAGTAAGTAAAGGCTAATGTCATGTAGAAATCATAGCTACAACTTAGGTAAGCAAAGTTTTACCCTAATCCAAAGGTGGGCATCTTTGCTCCAGTGTTAAGTGTCAGCGATTCCTGTCAAGAAAAACAGCAATGTGTTTGTAAACATTGCATCCACGGCGATGCTGCTCGGCTAAAAAACATTTCTCACCTGTGCCATTGCAGCCTTTACAAAACAGCGACCGTGAGGAAATCCAGCAGATGAACGTTGGAGAAGCAGCTGCACTGCACACGTGTGAATCTGCAGCTTTTTGACAAATAAGGCAGTCATCTACTTTTTTTCAGTTTTTTCCAATAAAAGTGCACCGCGGGGGGGCGGGGCTGAGCTGAAGGTGAAGCTAGCTGGGCATGCGCACCAGCAATTAGGGTGTGGTGGTGTGATTGTACATAGCCATCTGTGCTTGTTGATCTTCTTTATTCACTGTTTTGTGGATCTTTCACCAGTAGATAGATAGAGTTGATCCCCTCCAGCAGTCACTCTGAAGACGAAGATGGCGTTCACCTGCAAGGCCTGCTTGCACTTCTTATATATCACGCCACTGCTCCTCCTTGCTCTAGCACTGTTCAGTGGGACCCTGATACTAGGTAAGGAGTGGGCTTCAGGTAGAAAAGGCAGATTCTGTGGGGTACCCAACTAGCTTGCATGATGGAGCGATTATGATGTCATGTAATAAACGAAGCCATATACACTTAGCTATGGCCTGCTCTTGTTTCAGGCATTATTGGCATTGCTCGAGCAAGTGATGCCAACCCTTGCATCGGCAATAAAAATAGCACTATGTGTGACGGTCTAAATACCCTGACCACCACAATTAACGGGAGCGAAGCCCCGTCGCCGATAGTGAATGTCCCGGATCCTAATATATTTGCGTACTGGCTGGCTGGAGCTACTGGGTGTGGCTTTTTGTTTGCCTTCGCAGCCACTTTCAGTTTGTGGGCACTGGAAGATGCTCTGCGACGAATCAGAAAGTGAGTTGATCGAAGGTTATGGAGTCACGAAGTTTGAATTTTTTTGTATTCAACAGAGCTCCCAAGCCAAAAGCACCAGAAACACCTCCAGCTGATACTATTGAATTGAAAGCACAAGGAGAGAGCACTGATGCACCTCACTCTCCCAGTCCTCAGCCTGAAAAGGTACAGCCTACTACTATAAACTGCATGGTATCATTTCTCTCTTTCCCCCTGCAGAACCACTTGGATACTATCGGTAATCACGATCTCTTCGAGAAGCTGCCATCAAATCTTCGCAAGATGAATTTTGGTGCTGTTGTGGCTCTGTTTTTCAGCTGCCTCTTCTTTATCCTAGCTGTAGTCTGCAGTAAGTAGTGTAAAGATCAAAAATCTAGTGGTAGCAGGTAATACTTTATCCTCTTCCTCTCCTTTTCAGTGCTGTGGGCCATTGCTATTGGTGTCAACCACTCAAGACGTGAGAACAGAACAGTTATTTCATTTGTCCTTGTGGAGCTGTTGGTGGCCATTGCTTTCCCTTTCCTCTTCTTTGCATCTGGTGTCATCATGGCCAATGTGGTCGATTTCATCACCCTAGGCCAGGCGGACGCTCGTACGGCTCTCCCACGCTTCCTGCGTTCCGTCAAGTTTGAAAGCGGCGACAAATACGACTACTGGGTGATTGAAGACACCTTTTACTTTCGACTCATGAAGAGAACAGATCGTGAAAAACACGGATTCTGCTACTCCTGCTATCCCAACATTGCCACATGGGTCCTAGTGGGTATTGTCAGCCTTTCCATCAACTTGGCTGTGTCCTATTTTGCAGACATCACGTTGGACATGCAAGTTAGCGTGAACAGTTGTAACGACGACAGGATTGATCGTACCTTCAGCTGTTTCAACTCTGGCAATCTCGTGTTTGTAGATTGTGAGAACCCTGGCTTCAACATAACCCTGATCCACTGCTTCAAGTTCTACAGGTTTGGGGTTGACACCAACCTGATTCAGGCAATTTCCACCACCTTTGCTTTCTACCTTGTCACAAGTGCCCTCTTCGGCCACGTCTTCCTAGGACTGAAGGTCTTCCTTCACCTCTCGCAGAGAAAGCTCTGGGGAGGTTTGGTGATTTTTGTTGGCGTGCTGCTGTTCATCCTGTCCTGTGCAGTCATCGTGGTTTGGCTGTTAGGGTACATCTCTCCAGCCCAGCCCGAGCTGGCAAGGCTGAACATCATCAACCTGGGGCAGTTTGTCATGGTGTCGCTGTTTGTGGTGCTGATAGGATTCCTCATGGTCAGTGGAACGTGGGCACAAAAGGAGATTAAGAAACAACAGTGAACACTTGATTTTCTGGACTTTTTTTGTATTATTTTAGTAATCTGCCTTTTGGGTGTGGAAGTTTTTTCGCGCATGCGCATAATTGCATCAAGAAAAGTGGGTGGGGCTGGGCTGGATGGAGAAGCAACTAACTACCTTCTTCTTCGTTGCCTGCTTGGCCTCTGCCTCAGTGCAGGGTAGCAGGGCCGTGTGGTACATCAAACCAACTGAAGAATCTCCGTGTGCAGTAGGAGCTTCCCCAGAGCGATGCTTCACGCTCTCTGGAGTGCTGCAAAATTTGACCCTGGCTGACACTGTGTTCTCCTCAAACACTATCGTGGCCTTTCTGAGTGGAGATCATATCCCAGACATTACTGGATTTGTTACAATCAGGGATGTGGAAAACTTGACTCTGCTTGGCTCTCCAGAGGTGCTGTCTGGCAGTAGCCAGCTCACAAGGCCCGCCTCCCAAATAGTGTGCACCTCTCGTTTTGCACTGGCATTCGTCAATGTTTCGAGGCTCTCCCTCACCAACATCACCCTGTCAGACTGCGGAACCAACGCCACGGAAGAGCTCGTTATTGAGGCCTTTGTAACGCAGACACGAGGCGTGCATTACTTTGGACCAGAGCAAAAGGTGGCCCTCCTCCTTATAAATGTGCAGACATTCCAAATGGTGCACTGCGTGGTGACCAACAGCTACGGGTATGGCCTCCTAGGCATCAACGTCCTGGGAAATGATTCCCTCGTGACCAGCTCCATCTTTTACAGCAACAACAACTACACAGTGAATCTTGAGCGCTGCACCAACGCCCCCAGGCAGAATGAAGACATCACTGCATGTAGCGGGGGAAATGCTCTATTCGTATTCGAGGATCTTCCAGAATGCCCGTCGACGAGTCCACATTACACGCTGACTGTGCAGAACTCTGTGTTTGCCCTGGGGGTGAACGGCTTTGGAGGGCGTCTTTCCGACACCTTTCTCACCAGAGGAGGGACGGGCCTTGGGGTGGTGCTGGCCCAAAGCTCTTACGGAGTGAGTGTCATAATTGACACAATTGCATCGTACGGCAACAGCGCACTGGTGGCCGCCAATCTCTATGTGGCAATTTACGAAATGGTGGACAACTCAACGGTCTACATTCGAAACAGCGAGATTCAGAGCGCCAATGGAGGGCTGCTGGCCGTGGCCAACTTCTTTGAGCAGAGCCGGAGCTCATCCGGTGGTCTGCATGTGGACTACAATCTACCGATCGACAACACCAGCTTTCTGTTGACAGGTCTATTGACAGGTCCAGTGTGCAATGGCTGGAGAGTGAAGAAGTACCAGGAAGACATCGTGAGTATCACAAACACCAGGTTTACAGACAACATAGCAGTTTTGGGAGCAGGTGCCTTCTTTGCGATCAGAACGAGTTCCACTGATGGCCACGTGGCGAGATTCAGACTCGAAAGTTGTACGTTTTCAGGTGGCATTGGCATCAGTGGAACAGCATTGTACATTTCCCAGCAGAATAGCTTCTACAGCGCCTCAAGCGCAAGCGAAGTGACGATGAAGTACATCAACGTCATCTTCAACAAGTATGTGACGCCGATCAGGGAACTGACGGAGCTCTACACCAGCTTCCAACTCAACGCCGTACAGCTCATCAAGACCGAGAATGTCACTTTCACTGATTGCTTGTTTTTCGGCAACGAAGGGTCTGCTCTCTCGGCATATGGAAGCAACATTGTGATGTCGGGTGTTGTGAATTTTGCAACAGCGCAGTTAACGGGGGAGGTATAAACCTGGAGAGTTCCCACCTCACTCTGGTGCCCCACACGCGAGTTTTGTTCCAAGACAACTACGCACTCTATCGCGGTGGGGCCATCAGTGTCTCGGAGAGATCGGATCTTGTCCTCCCTTGCTTCTTCCAAATAAGCGACCTCCAGTTTCTTCCAGACCCCAACATCAGCATCTCATTGAGAGGGAACTATGCAGAGGAGGCTGGGAGTGTGCTGTTTGGGGGGTCAGTTGATAGGTGCATCGTAGCCACACGGTCGTCTCTCTTTGCCAACACGTCAACTGAGGTTTTCGATTATTTGGTCGACATTGGTCCACAGAGCAACGGCACGTCGCTCATCTCTTCTGATCCATCAGTGGTGTGTATCTGCCACGAAGGCAAGCCACTCTGTTCCTCCAGAAAGCTAGACGTCATCCTCCCCCCTGGCTCCACCATATTCGTCCCATTTGTCACGGTCGGCATGCGAAACGGCATCACCCCGTCTAGCGTCTATGCCATCATCGTCGGCCTAAACACCACCCTCGGGCAGTCTCAGCAGGTCCAGAATATCGGCAAGACATGCACCAACCTCAACTTCACCGTCAAAAGCACTGAGTCCGAGACAAGCCTTGTCGTGCGCACCAGCAGTTTGTCTGTGGACGGGAGCTTCAGTATTTCCTTCGAGGTGCTTCCATGCCCCGAGGGGTTTGTGCTGGATGACGAAGGGGAGTGTGTGTGCGACCCAATACGCCAACTCAGCGATTACAGCATTGAGTGTGACATCGACACTCAGACGGTGCGAAGGCCAGGGGAAAGCTGGGTGAACTCCTCGTACCAGGGGCCTAATAGGAGCTACGATGGGGTGATGGTTTTTCTCAACTGCCCCTATGATTATTGCACCTCGTCTGACACAGATCTGCTCCTGAGCGAGCCGGACTCTCAGTGCAACTTCAATCGCACAGGGATCCTCTGTGGCGCATGCAAACCAGGACTCAGTCTGACCACAGGCTCGTCCAGATGTGCCGAGTGCTCAAACTACTACACCCTCTTGATTATTGTGTACTTTCTCGCCGGCCTCCTGCTTGTGGCAGTTCTGTTCGCACTCAACCTTACCATCACCCAAGGCACTCTGGGGGGCATCATCTTCTACGCTAATGTCCTCAATCTCAACGGAGCTATCTTCTACCCCCCAGGGAGGAATGACGTCCTGACTGTGATTGTGTCGTGGATTAACCTCGATACCGGGTTCGACACCTGCAATTACGATGGCATGGATGGCTTCGCCCAAGTCTGGCTCGGTTTTGCCTTCCCTTTCTACATCTGGCTGATTGTGGTGGTGATCATAGTGGCGAGTCGGTTCTCTCCCGTCGTCTCTCGGCTCTGCGGCTCAAGATCGGTGCCGGTGCTGGCGACCATGATGCTCCTCTCCTACAACAAGCTCCTGCGGATTGTCATCACCTCCCTCTCTTCCACCACCCTCGTCAATCCCGACGGCAGCTACCACACGGTGTGGACCTTCGACGGGAACCTGGACTACCTGAGAGGGAAGCACATCGCCCTCGGAACCTTTTCGTTCGTCGTGCTCCTCTTCTTCATCATCCCTTACACCCTGCTGCTGGTTCTGGTGCCTCTCTCGTGCGTACAGGCTCGCTCCACTCACAGGCTCCTCTCATGGGTCAACACCCTCAAGCCGTTCTTTGATGCCCACCAAGGTCCATTGAAGGACAGGTTTAGAAACTGGACGGGGGTCCTCTTGCTAGTTCGGGTGGTGCTCTTTGTCGTCGGTGGACTGAATGTTGGGGAGCACAATGACGACGTGGTGCTTTTCGTCATTGCCATGGTTGTGCTCGCACTGGTGGCATTTGCGTGGGTCTCTGGTGGAGGCGTGTACAAAAAATGGCCGCACAATCTCTTAGAGGCGTCGTTTTACGTCAACCTTGAGATTTTGACCATTGCAACTCTCTTCGTGAGGCAGGTCGAGAGTCGACATCAGGTCGCCATTCTCCTCACGTCTGGTTGGATCGCAATGGCAGAGCTGGGAGGAATTTTTCTCTATCACACCTACGTGCAACTCAGCTCACTGAAGATCTTCAAAGAGCGCCGAGACAAGGTGACAGCATGGATGAACTTGAATTCAAAGTGGATACGGGATAACAACACAGTATCTGATAGAGAACTTGAGACTTCGTCCTACACATACTCTCCCTCTAATGGAGTCAAAGTCACAACAGTGTCCTTCAACAAACTCAGAGAACCTCTCCTTGACGAGGACTAATACAATCACCTCCTAAACAGACAATCTTACATAGAAACCACCTCCCACCAAGCAGAATGATAGTAAAAAATTATTTTATGCATTGACAAAGGAAAGCAGCATGGACTTAGTATAGAGACATAATAAAAGCGTGAAAAGTGTAAAATTTTTAGCACAGTCAAGCCTGCTGTTACTGTATAATGCTAATAGTTAATAGTGTCCTTAATAGTAACATACGCAGTATCTCAGGACTCGGAAGGAGGAGGGGGTGGAGGGGGAGGGGCACCAGACTGCAAGGGAAGTATGAGCTATTAGCACAATCAAATCTTAAACCGGACGGATAATCTTTACCCAATTATTTTGGTCGGGAGGGAGAGGGGGAGGGGCCCCAGCCGAGCCAGGAGGGGGAAGGGGAGGAGCTGCCCCACTCATCTGTGGCTGTGTGGGCGGGGGTGGTGGTGGGGGAGGGGCAGACTGGCTGGAGGCCGCACCAGCAGACCCAGTGTAAGGCGACGCCATCAACGGTGTGGGAACAGGCTTCCAGGGAGAGGGGGTGGCCTGTTGCCATGGCGCCTGAGAGGTGGATAGAGCCGAGGGATCCCCAAGGAGAGATGCGGGGGAGCCCATGGCAGGATAACCGGGGGCCTGCTGTGGTTGAGGGGGGCCGGGAGAATCAGACGACTGCGACACTGAAAATAAGTAAAAAATGGTATCTATATAAGTGAAAGCTCTCCAATTTAGAGTACCCCTTAATAAGAATAAGATCACTCTATAATAAGAACATGACTACCTCTCTAATAATACCCTTCATTGCAACCATCTCTTGTTCAGTCCATTCTGATGGCAGGACTTGCACTTACCTGTTGGCATCAAGTGGACAGGCATTGGCTGTGGCATGAGAGGGTTCGGGGAGGGCATCATGGCAGGCATCCCCCAAGGAGGAGGAGGGGGGCCGGGGGACATCATCATGTAGTGACCGGGGTGAGGGGCTCCAGGGATGAGCGGCACAGGCTGGCCGCTCTGGGGGTACGGCTGCATCCAAGGAGGGGGCATTCCCCCACCCTGGTGCTGGTGGTGCTGCTGGTGGTGGTGGTGCTGCTGGTGGTGGCGGTGGTGGTGGTGGTGGGGGCCATTTGAGTCATTCTGAGTTGATGACAAAGAGAAATACACAGTGGATTTGGGCAAGTCTACACAGCACTGTTCATCTTATAAAGGAGACTCTCAAAAGAGGACAAACTCATAGAAGCAGAGGGCTATGTGCATACCAATGAGGCAGGGGGCGGGACAGCAGTACCACTCGTAGGGGCATCAGGAACAGACTCCCCAAGTTCCTTCATCAGAGATAAATACTGCATGGGGGAAAAACAAATTTTGCAAAACTATAATAACCTGAGTTCGACTATAAATTGCTGAAATGGCCACTTGACTATAGCTGCAACAAGAAATTGAGCTGAACTAAGACTAATGACCCATCAATACACAATCATTTGCTGTGTAAAAAAAGCTTGAGCTCACCTCGCTGTCCATTTTTGCCTTGTCAGCAGGAGGTGCAGCTGTAGACCTGTACAACAGAGACGCAGAAAGCACATTACCTCCCTGTTATAATCTACTAGTTCACACACAGACGCAGATGCTTACAAGTCGGCTTTACAGTCCTGCGCGATGTGCCCCCCCCCTCCACATCGAGTGCACACAATGGTGGAAGTAATGTTCTGGTGCTCAATGCACTCCCACGTCTTGTGCTGGGAGGAACCACAATTCCTGCACCTGAAGAGTGAGAAGCGAAGGGAGAGACAGATATACAAGACCTGACCATCAGTGGGAAGGAAAAGTTTTACATACTTGAGAATATCAATGGGCTTGAAAGTGCCGTTCAGTTCAGCTAACTGCTGTAGCTGCAACTTCTTCAAGTCGTTGTCATTGCCCGGCACATCAATACCACTCTGGATGATGGATTTGATCTATGAGATGGCAAACAAACAAACAAACAAACAAACAATGATGACATGACAACCATCCGTGGCAGGGAAGGGGGAGTCCACTAACCTTGTCCACAGCACTCTTCACTATTTCTGGGCTGTTTCCAGTGATGAGGGCATGCAGCGGCTCGTCCTCCCCTGGCTGTGGAAGCCCCGCCCTCCCCAGCTTCCCCTCCTTCGTGGCCCCCTTCCCTCGGATCATGATCTTTGTCTGTGTCTAAACCAGCAAATTGCATGCACAAATGCATACAAATCTCACAATACTACTAGCCACAAACTCAAAATGTAACTCACCTCTCTCTCCAGCTGTTTCAGTGTGTTTCCACTGCACACACACAAAGTATTCGTTAGCACAGCTTATTCTAACTAGATAGCACTAGTAGGTCTTACCGAGGGCCAATCAGGAGTCCCACGAAGTTAGTCTCAGGGTGGTGATCTTGAGGGATGAACACTTTATCTTCAAATTTCCTGTTGGGGGGCCTGTAAGCAACAATATCCATTACATCGTCATGAAATCCTGTGTTTTGCCCCCCCCCCCCCCCCCCCCCCCCCCCCCCCCCCCCCCCCCCCCCCCCCCCCCCCCCCCCCCCCCCCCCC
>JAAGOD010047706.1_pt1 | contig 19203 bp, 28 predicted proteins | sample 8389681 | NCBI WGS metagenome assembly JAAGOD01 (sample SAMN13964374, study PRJNA552185) | sponge metagenome | biome: deep-sea hydrothermal vent fields; feature: spots directly above weak diffusing fluid; material: seawater and sediment | host: Tedaniidae sp. KZ-2020 ... | reverse complement strand
TATTATTATTTGGCTATTACTTAGAATTATGTATCACACTGATATTTTTCACCCTATTGTACTATAGCTATCTAGAGATGACATTGCAAAGTATTATATCATGACAATAGCTGCTTTTTTTATTAATATTGTATACGTTATATATAGTGAAGTGAGAATGGAGTAATAGTCGTGGGCTGAGTGACGTCATGCTATGGTGAAAGTACAAGACAGTGCCTGGAGACAACAAATTACATCCAGGTAGCTATACAGCATTAGTTACATACCTACTATGTCGAGCAAGACCGTCTTCACATGTACACGTCATGGAGCTCACTGTCACAGAGTAAAAATATCCCTGAGCCGTCCCCTGCAACTCTCAGTGGCACGTGAAACAGGGGAGACAGCAATGCAGCCAGGGATCTCCTGCTGAGATGACAGCTTGTATTTTGAAGCTTCTTGTTTGACATTAGTACTGGACAGTTGTATGGTAGGGGTTTGGGTTGCTTTGCTTCTAAGGCTGGCACACCCGCAGCTTGCTGTGCACCTGCGTACAACAGCTCCTCTTCTTTGGACTTGAAGCTGATGACGACGCAGTAGGAGTTCCTCACTGGCTCACCTTCTGCCTCAGTCAGAGGCTTCAGGCAGGATGCAGCCTCGTCCCAAGTGCCTGAGCATAGGGTCAGGCCAAACAGGACTAGACTGTGGGCTTGCTTCTCCACTTGCCCTCCAACTTGAAGCTGTGTGTGTGGAAGGCGGTAGAGAGTTAGAGAGACAGATGTAAAGTAATGGGGCAGGACAGTCCCTCACCCACCCTGAGATGCCACTGAACAATTCTGAATTGTTAGCTGTGGCATTCTTCCGGCAGGATGCAGGGTAGGGCCCTAATTAGGGCTACAGGTCTAGGGGCTGGGCTAGGGCGAGGGCGAGGGCTAAGCCCTAAAGAGAAAAGGTTGGGAGGGAGCTAGCTCTGGAGAAATGACTGTGCTGAGAGGATGCAGGTAGGTAGTCTCTGCCTACTACTATAGTTTTTGGATCAATGCTGGGGGAATTTCTAGCTAGCCACAAACCTACCTTCCCATCCATGAACACGGCTGATGTGCTGAGATGGCATTCTGCTGCAACACTACAGGCCTTGCTGAATACAAGGTCCTGAGGGTTGCTGAAGAGCAGGGGATTGAGCTTTGATGGCAGGGTCCCACTGTGCAATGTCCTCCTATAGAAAGCCACACGAGCATTCAACAACTTCAGCATGGACATCAAACTGCTCAAATCGCTCAGGGGCCTAGGTAGACAGCTGTTCCATGATTTGGGGATGACATCGCTGGCCAGAGACAACAGAGTCTCGCCTATCGTAATCGACAGTGGGACTTTGTTCTGGAGACAGTTTGCCATCTGTTCAAGAGAAGCATGAAGAGAGAGCAAACTTTCGTTGTGGAGACAGAGCTCTTCATAGATGAGTGAGGGCAGAGAGTGCAGACTATTCTGCTGGGGATCCAGATCAGCTAGCTGAGCTTGAGAGAGAATGGGTGGAAGGAAAGCCTTCAGTTTTGAAATGGTTGAGTTATAGCTGTCCCATAGTCCTGGAGGGTGTTTGGGAGACTTAGATGTCATCCATGTGCTGGCAGAGAGCAGTCCATTCAAGTCTTGGAGGAGGTGGCTACTCATTTTATTGCTGCAAAAAGTCTACAGAGAAAGAAAATGCTCACAGCAATAGCATCATCATAATATATATAGCTACCTTTAGATTTTGATAGGTGATCATCTTGCAACCACTGATTGGGCTTTTAGAGATATATTCTGCTGGCATCAGAACCAATAGACGGAAATACTGAGCGTGTTCTTCGAAACTCTCTAGTTTCTGTACCAAGTAATTATTGCTTATAATAATGGTCTGATATTTGGGGCTCCTCAATATATACCTTTATCAGTTGAGTCAGCACTTCATGGCAGTTCAATAGCAAGTGGCAGTGTTCAACAATGACGCAACAGTTGTGGGAAACTGCTTCAGGGAGGCTATCCAGCAACTCTATACAGCTCTCTCGCCTGTGAAGCGAGCAGCATCTGGACTCCAGACCGCACTGTTTTGCTGCTTCCGTGATTTCAGCCACAGTGAGTGGCATGTGGGAGGAGTCTGCAGGTTGAAGCAGAAGGGTGAGTGTGTGCGGGTTGGTCTGAGCCAAGATTTCATCCCACGAAGGCGACTTGATCTTGACAAATTTGCCACCCACCGTGACAAGAACAAACTCCCTCACTACCTCACAAAACTGCAAGTGCCAAAATCAATAATTCATCGCATCGATTAATTAGCTAGCTAACCTTTTCTGGTTTAAAAGCTTTCCAGAGCAACATCTTTTGAACCAATGAGCAGTTGTCACCAAACCCAGGCAAAGGAGCTGATATAGCAGGGTCCATCTATGAAAATAATGCATCAGGTTGAGATGTATAGCAGCAGCATTGGTCATTTTACTTCGAAATATTCTTTCCATTCATTGCTGAAGTCAGAAATTTCAATAGATAGCCTGCGTAGAGCTGGGATCTCTTTCTGGAGTTCCAAAGCATTGCACCAAGACTGCAACAGTGAGATAGAATCGAAGACGGACTCACCATCGACTCCCTCCTTACCTTATCTGTAATCCACTTTGGCTTTGAGAGCAACTCTCCCCTGTTATTGGTGTCTCCAGCAAGGTCCAGCTGAGCATCCAGCTCTCCCAAGTTCCTCCCAAGACACTCTACCTCCTTCACAGTGACCTTGCCCTGCTCTAGCTGCATCTCCAGTGCAATCAACACAGGAACCAGAATCTGGTGCTGCTCAAACATGCACATCTAAAGATCGGAGTCAAAAGTTCATTGATGAAAATAAACAGTACTATACGACATACTTGCAACTTTTGATACACTCGAAGTAGGAGCTCATTCTTGAGGTGGATCACATGACCTTTGATGGACATTGTGTGGTCTGCAACTTTGACACCCTTGAATTCGTATATGACTTCGGAGAGGATGGTCTGAAATTCACCCACGCTGAAGGTGAAGTACCGAAGTGCAGAAGAGACCTTCTGGATGTTGCTAAGTACCACGCTAGCCCAGTGGGAGAACGGCTTATAAGGCAGCACCAGCTGATCAGACACACGTAGGTTCTTTGTTGCCTCGCGGACCTGGTCGGACGCTGCTACCTCAGCACTCTCCGTCTTGCTGACCATGCTCATCAAGTCCTCAGCGAGGAGGAGGTTGCTGTTCTTTGGGTCTAGAGTGTACTCGAGCATCTTGCCTTGCTGGACCTCCAGCTCCTGTTCGTGGAGGGTCAAGTCAGCTAGCAGTGACCTGTGGGTGATCTGATACTCCGGCCTCTCCTTGGAAAGAACAAACTCTTGCATGCTGTTCTCCAAGGCTTTCTTCTTCAGCTCCATGTCCACAAACTGCAGAGCATCGTGGAGGCTGAGGGAACTGAGGAATGGGCTCAGTGCCATGCTGCCATCTGGCTTTATCACACTCTTAATAGTGCCACGAATCGTGAGATAAATCTGCAGATTTGGGTGCACTGGCATGGTGGATTGGTCGGACAAAAGGAGACACATATTATCACTGTCCTCTTCGCTGTCGGATGGCTGAAACTCTTTTCTCAGCAGCTTTGACAAAAATTCTTTCTGATCACCGGCAGTTTCTGCATCTCCTTCATCCAGGGATATCAATACAATCTTTCCAGTGGACACAGCTGTTTTCAGTGCCACAACCAAAAATGGGTCCATACAATTGAGGACAACGATCAACGTAGACTGCTCAGCATCTCCTTGAAAGAAAAAAGAAACATCTATTATGCAACAAAAATGAGACGACCTATAATATACCAAGAAGAGCTCTGAGTTGCATTTCAAACTGCTGATACGGATCAAACACCAGAGGCCACCTAGAAGTGCTGAGCTTGCACACTGCTCGAGACGAGAGGTACCTATCCATAATAGCTTCATCTGGGAATGTACTCTGTTGGTGCCAACTGTATCGTTCTTCCTTTTTAGAGAGATAGTTGGCCACGACAAAGTCTTTCTGTATCCTCACCACTTGTTGTTGACCCGAATAAGCCCCATAGCCCTAAACGTTCAATATAGAGTAGCAGGTTTTGAGCACACAAACTTTGCAGTGCTACGGCACTTACTTGGGTGGATTGGAGCTTTCCCTGCTCAGAAGCTAAACTTCCTAGAGCCACTGCACCAGAGCAGTATCCCAGCCAGTTGTTCACCATGTCCCTGTGCTTGTCTGGAGGGGTGCTAGACAAGTAGCACATACCAGCAGCACACAGCATGGCGTGGCCAGGAACAGAGTCAATTCGGCTGGAGATGACATCCAGTCTTTCCATCCATTTCTTTCTCTGTGTGGACATCACTTTCAGGATGGCCTGAGCATTTTCAAGCTTAGACTTCAATTTCTAAAAGTGAGAAGCGCAGGGATTAAATTTTTATGAAACAGCAGTGGCTAGTGCAGATGACCAAAAACTTACGCCAATTTCATTCTCAATTGCTCTGGCTTTCTTAATGCTCTCTCTGTGCTCTTTAATCCTGTTCTCTAGAGCCTCCTTTGCCTCAAACATGTCTTTTTGTATGGCAACAAAAGTCTTTTTGGCCTACAGAACCAAGCACCACAGTGTCGAGAAATGGACAAACATTTCTTCTTACTTACATTTGCAAGTGTCTGTTCAGCCAATTTGTGCTTTGCTTTGAGTGGCTCCACAATCTTCATAACACTGTGATAGGCAAGGAGGGCATTGATCCACGTGCAGAGGGGACGCACAGCCTTGCTGCCATACTCCAGCCCTTCAAATTTCATGTTCTTGGCAACTATCTTTTTGAGTATGCGCACTTTTTGCTCAGGGATGTTATCACGATCATAAAACCTCAGGCTCTCCAGGAACCTTCGTGTCATAAACAATTGCTTACACTCCTCCCAACTGTAAAAAAAGGTAGCCACAGAGATCAATGTACTGAAAATAAGAGATTTGACATACTCACCACTCCTCTCTGTCAAAGAGCATGCACATGGTATTGAATAGTGGAGTGAGGACCTCTGGGGGCTCCCTGTACTTCATCACCTCCAGGATATCGTTCAACTTCACTGAGGACAGGGCTTCCAGAGATGACTCGTAAATTGGAGTAACCTTTACAATGATATTTATTGCATTTAGCATTGTGATGGCTCAGTTTTTTTTACCTCTGCTACTTTCTCTTCAACAGTCTTTGAGAATTCCTTAACATTTGCTGTCTCGCAGTCAATGGTCTCTTCAGCTACCTTGCAGCGTCTGTGGGCTCCCATATACCTTGAAAATAGTTCAGCACCATCAACATAATAGTAATGTAGCAGACTTATCGATATTCATACCTCTCCTTTGCAGCTGTGATGAGGTCCATTTTATTCTGTACCTCCTGTTCGGCAGCAGTCAACCGTGGGCTCAGCATAGCCAGGTGCTCCTCCAACTCAAGAACCACATAATCTATAGATTTAAGTTTCTCCAATGCAGCCTCCAGTCTTGGCACATCAACCTAATAGTAATGGACACAATACCAAGGAGTCATAATTGTCGTAGCTGGCATATAATAGACATACCAGTTCCTGCTTTTTGATCTGGACTGCCACTTTCTGAGTTATTGTCAGGCATTCAATAAACAGCCTTGGCGATATTAGGTGTCTGCCTGCCTCTCCGTAGGTTCTGATGAGCAGTTCAGTAGTAGTAATGTGAATGTGGGCAGCCAGGGAAGCAATGGCTTCAAGCTGGCTGGGAGTGTCAGCCCATGCTTGCCATGGAATGGTTGAAGATTCTACGACAATGCTAACATCAGAGACTGCAGAATTATGTAACAGGAACTGACGTCACCTTTTTGCCACCATTGTAAGGCAATTTCACTGTAGGCATGCTTGGTCCAGGGCTGATAGTGGTCGATATAGGAGCACCTCCGACAGATTGACTGAAACAAGGTTCTGAGAGATGTTTCATAAGCTATCACACCCTCTCCATGAGAAGTCCTTGCAGAGAAGAGAGAGCCGGTCGTGCTGTCAGTGTTCCAGAGCACAAACACGCTGAGGTGAGCACTGACTGCCTTGGAGAAAGCCTGACGGGCCATTTCAGCTGTCCTTTTCATTTTCCCTGCCTCCAGCTTTCCACTCATCACAAGTAGCTCGGAGGATGTGAAGAGTCCAGGGCACACACCTGATAAATTCATGCATATGCAATGAATGCCCTTTGGAATTTTGCTGCTGATTGCTTGCCTTCATCCATGACTGTGACAACACTCTGCCACTCCTGGAACGTGAGCTTGCTGTGGTTAGACACCACCAAGAGTGTGTGACGGCTGTCCACAGCAGCCGATATGCAAGCCTCACGGAGGCACTTCTTCAAATTTGGCTTATCATTACCAGCGTCCAACTCAATTACCTACAGGCTTAAAAAATAGTACTTCTGATTGCATTATATAGTTGTATATCTTCACCTTAGATTTTCTAATGTAAGCCATAAGTTTCAGCAGCGACTTTCTCCCGCTTCCCTTAGTTCCAAGCAGGAGCACATTTACTCCAGGTAAATTCTGATGAAGAGATGAAGAAGTATAATTTGTAGCATATAATTGGAGGGACTCACTCACTCACCATGACACGATAAAGTCTAGCACAGTGCTCTATTGCCTCTTTATACAATATAATAGCAGAGTTGTCGTTTTTGAGACTATCGCTATCTTCCTCATCATCGTCATCATCGTCATCATTGCTTCGAGACCCTTCAAACAGTTTCAAGTGCATAGACAGGACTTCCATAACTTGTCCATCTCCCAGTTCATTGTAGCCGCCCAACGACAGCAGAGCAGCGGGGGAGGCTGTAGGGCTGCTTTTTACACCTGCCGATACTGGCCTGCTGGGAAATTTCTGACCAGGAGTCCCATTAGAGGAGGGACTGGGAAACTGGGCAAAAATGAGACCTGCACCACAGTTCAGATATAAATATACACACAGCATAACTTCGGCCAGAACTACATACAGACCTGTAAGATCTTCTCCTCTCATAGTCACCTGGTCCAGAGAGATGAGCTTTGGAGGCTCCCCCACCATTTTTGTGGGGCTGCCAAGTTGAGTACCATCCTCCTCCTTACTCCTTCTAAAGAGGACCTTGAGTGTGTCCACCTTGACTCCACTTCCAGCCAGTTCTTCAGGATTCAGACTCTCCACAGAGTGAGCAGCTGGAGGCATGGCACCTCCTCTGGCACGGCTGCCTCTCACTCTCCTTCCTGTATAGAGACCACACAAATCATGGTAGCTAGCTACCTTATAATCACACAATATACATACCTTGGCTAGCTGTGTGTCCACCTACAGGTCGGAATGGGGACCTATCTTTGGCACCGGCTTGGCTTTCCTCAAAGAGAAACCCACAGAAGCAGTACTTGATGCAGGTCTCCAGCAGCTTGAGGAACCACATGCGCTCCTTGCTATCAGTGTTGCGGTCCAGGTATACTCGGGTTGTCTCATGACACCATAGCCGTATCAGCATACGAAGGGTAGACTCGGCTTCCGTTGGATCAATGAGATCACTGGGTTTCTTTGACAGCTTTTTCTTGATAATTGACTTCTTCACTGTGAGGCTTGGAAGGGTTTTACGTCCACTTTTCAGCTTCGTGGCTGATTTCTTTTGTGTGGCCCTGCCACTCTGAGTGGAGCTTTGAAAGCCCCTGCGATTCAGGAGAAACTGCGGCTGCTTTTGTGCTTTGGTGTCTGGAGAGAGAAGCAGAAGTCCTTCAAAGACACTCAGCAGGTCATGCATGGTGATGAGATAGTGAGGATGGCTAGTCGAGGGTCGAAATTTTTCAGACACACTTCGATAAATTGTGACTGATGCTGCACTAAGAGCCTACAAAGTAAACAAACAATAAATAATGTGGTAATCACTATGCCGAGATAATCTTACATCTGCTACTTGGCTAGAATCTTGTAGGGGGAATTCTTCCAGCCAGAGGTTGAGGCTGCGAGAGAATATCTGATGGAGGCACTCGTCCGATGGAGGGAGGAAGGGCACGCGACACATTGTCCGGGTCATCCTGATAGGAAGCCTCCAGTAGTCCCCGGGAGTGGAGATGGCAAAAAACCTGGAGTTGAGCAGCTGCTCGCAAGTCCTCATGAAGTTGGTGAGCTTGCAGTGGCAGAGCATGTAGCGCATCAGTTCGAGGATCGGGCTAGGCACATCACCATCCGTATCAGTGTCGGAGAGTGTTAAGGTTGAGTGGAGGTTGTCCAAAAAAAATACGTTTCTGAATTGGGATTTCTTGGACCCTCCAAACAGCCTCTGTCCAGATTTCTTCTCCAGTAGAGTCAGCTTCTCAACAATGTTGGTTTGGAGTTGTATGGGAGTCAGCAGGCCATTGGTGGGCAGTCTGCTGATAGCAAGACGGCTCCTGAGGATATTGTCAACAAACGAAGTCTTGCCAGTCCCCACTTCTCCAGTGAGCATCACATCAAAGCCATACGAGATGTACAAATCAGTGATGTAAGCAAATCGTTCCAGCTGTGAATTAAAAAATGCATTCAAATCCTCATGCCATCAAAATTTGCAAATTCTAAACCTTAGGCAGGACAATGTATCCTCCATCAGTATTACTGCCCCTCTTCCTGGCTTCAGCTTTCCTCTCCGACCATGGCAAGAACTGGTAGATCTTGAGGTCCAGGAAGTAGTCAAAGACACTCCCTTCCTCGGGCAGAGGGACAGCATAGGGCAGTTGCATGATCAGATCACGTGCAAGCTCGCTGAAAGAACTGGACTCACTGCAGCAGCAAATAAAGACATGAAAAATCTTTCCAGTGCACAGTCTGAGATTAGCTAAGCTGACCTGAAAGGTACAAAGGCTCCCAGTGACCATATGTACGCAAATGCCAACATGGCTGCCATCTGGACTTGAAGGGAGAGTGCCATCTCTGCCTCCAGATTGGAGATCTCAGAGGCATTGTCATCCTCAATAACAGCAGGTATATTTTGCTTGCTTGTGCTGGACGTTTGATCCGATGGATCGGAACTGTTATCAGTCTGCACTGAAGTAGCACTTCAGAGGAAGGGAAAGGGAGTGGATTACACAGAACTATACTGTGAAGAGTTAAACTCTACCTGTAAGCTGTCATGACACTGCTTGCTCTGCTCTGAGTCATCATAGAACTGCCAACTTGGCTACTACTATGGAACCCTGTATAGCTTGACTTGGACTCCTTCTTGGGTGAGTTCCTCTCCAGCACAGCAGAGAGGAAGCAGAGAAGATTCTGGGTTTCCGTCAGTCCGTACACCTGAGACCTGCTCCATGCCATGTATTCTGCCCCGTAGTGCTTCCTGTTAGTCTTCTCCAGATACTTCAAAGTCTCGGGTAAGAGCTGTCTGATCATGATAGCTAGGGTCTCAGCACTGCAGGGGGAAATAGTAGTAACGATAATCCAACACAAAAATTATAGTGAAGACCTAATTGGACTCAAGTTGTGCTTTGTGGGTGCCTTGTCCAGCCACGTATTGATGATGGCATTGAAGGACAAGGTGTCCCTACTGCAGTGGATGAGAGAGGAAGTGGAGAGGAACGAAGGGGTCATGTGGTCCATTGTAGGGGACTCGATGACCAGCTGGCAGGAATCAGGGAGCATCAGCTTCTCTCCACTCTGTAGGGTCACTCCCTCATTTGTGACCAAGTGGTGAAGGAGTTCGTTCAAAATTGGCCCAATGGAACCGTCCAGGACCAGCCAATTTGTCACAGGAGCGCCAACAGACTGGATAAAATAGAAATACCATAGTCAGGTTTACTGTGAGAGTCTTATGAGAAACTTACTGCAAGTGGCTGCAATGTACTGTTCAAGTCAGGATGCAAGTTTTTTGCTCTAATCTCGTCCGATAGAATGATTTGTCGGATGTGTGCCGTCAAAATTCCATCCTGCCACATGCTGGAATGAGTGGATTCACCAGGACAGGACACCTCAATGTAACACCCAAAGAGCTAAAATGTAACAAAATGATATTCACAACAATCAACCAGCAGTCCAACCTACCTCATCCAGAGTGTAAGCTCCTGGGTTGATGACAGTTATAGTAACGGTAGGATACTCAAACTTGTGATGGCTGGTATCCTTCCTTTCCTGGTCTGAGGTCTTTCTAGACAGATTTTCAAGAGCTCGGAGTTCTCTGATGTACTGATAGGCTGCCGCCAAAATCCTGAAACAAGTGGTCTTCCCACTGCCAGAAGGACCATTCAGAATCACACACTTTGAACACTGAAGACTGAAGTGAAGCTGCTTGACCTACATGGATTACACATGTCTATAGGTTGTGCTAGTATCAGAGGTCAATTTATGCATAAAAGAAGGAAGCATTTTTCCTTTTGGATGGAGGTTGGTAATCTCAAAAGTGAGATAGCATTCCAAACCTTTTCGATTAGGGAAGGAAGGGGCTGCAGATGTCTTTCACGCAATTGCGCATGTATTGCATCCAGTAGTTGATCATGCGTATCCTCTGGACGACTGTAATCTGCATCACAGGACGGGAAATAGCTATCTAGCAGTTCCCTCAGCTTATTCCAGCTGATAGAGTATGCAGCATTGGTGGAATCGCCATACAGTTCCTCATCATCATCATCATTGTCATCGTCATCATTTTTTGACCTGGTAACCAGCTGGGGAGCAAAATAGTAGAGCACAGAGGTCACCAGGCATCTGGACTCTATGTTGAATCCCACTCGGGGATTGTTGAAGGTGCTGTCTGTGTCCAGAACCAGGTGGGCTGCATAGTCAATAATGTGTCTGAGAGCTGAAGGCCCAATGGAGGAAGCGATGGAAGGATTGCTGGAAGATAACTGAAAACATACACCATATGAGTGCATCCACCAGTGGAACCTCTCTACTACACTACTACTCCTCACCTGCTGTTTCAGTTGCTTCATAAATCTTGAAATGGCATAGCCCAGCTCCTCTGCTTCACTGAAGCAGTGACTGACCAGCAAGGCTTCGCTGAGGTAGGTCAAGTCTGGCTGCACCACATGAACATGCCGGAATTTACACTAGAGAAGCGCACGTAAAATAAACACAGCTATAGATTGTCAAAGACAACATCATCAGACCTTTAGTTGCTCAGGGATGTTTTGTGCCTTGCTATCTCCCACCAAAATGCAACCAAATGCTGGGGAGACCTTGAGCACTGTGCCTCCATCCATTTCGATGGCTTTTCTGATTTGGCCCCCATAGCCATGCCAGGATGAGAGGGACATGACTTCTGGCTTGACCTCCTGTAAGAGCTGGTACCAGTCGAGTCTAGTGGTGGCTCGGCTGGTGGCCGTACTTCTTGTGTGAGCACGATCGAGCAAATGGGACTGCCTAGATGAATGTGACATCATGCTGTTAGACCGAGTCGTCTTCACTGGATTGTGAGAAGTGGGGATGTTGGGGGGCCAGTTGACACTAGGAGGGCGTGACTGTCGCCCAATCACACTGGACGAATTCATCTCTGGGATGGTTTCAAAGTTAGAGGGAGTGGTGCCTTTCTGCGGAGGAGCAGAAGTTGAGCAGCTGCTTTCCAGCTCTGTTCTGGTGGTGTGCTGAGATGGGGCTTCCGAGATGGCATGGAGCCTGGACAGTGATGTGGCCACCAACTCAAACCACTCCCCCAACTGCAGCATCAGCAGCTGGGGGAGATGGTGGAAGTTGTCCAGCTGCAGCAGAGACCCAGTGCAGAGAGCACCAAACAACAGGTGGCGAAGTGCTGTTGCATTGGAGAGTAGACAGCAGTCCACTGTGTAAAGATGCCTGCCAAGAACCTAAGAAGGTTGCAATGATTACAGACACTGGTATTACCCGCTCAGCTAAGCTTGTTAACACTAACCACTGCAAGATCCTTTCCAGTGTAGTGAGAACCAGCATGGATGGACGGATAGGAATGACTTGCAATTGCATTGACAAGCGACAACAAATAGCTCTCTGTCTGTGGCGTGAGGAAGAGGTGAGCACTCGACCCAAGGAACTCATAGCCGTAAGCGAGGGTGGTTTGATAGCAGTGGACGAAGCATTTCAGTGGAGGGGGTGACCCTCTCACTCTGTGACCACCTACTGACCCCACAGACCTGCTGATCTCATTCAGACTGCCGACACTCTGATTGCCAAGTACGGCATTCCTGGAGTTCAACAAGCTCTTGCTCGATGCCACCAAACTAATGGTGTCTTGCATTTTGCTTCCAGGCTTTGGAGAGTAGTTCTTGAATTGCCTTAAAGTGGAGTGAGTGGAGGAAGTCATGTCACTGTCATGAACAGATATTCCCTTTGGAGGGCTGGACTTGTCATTGAGGCCGTAAAGATTTTCTGTTTCTGCAGAGTACTGGATTTGGGACTTCCATTTGAATGATTCTGGTGAGTATATTTCTTCTTTTATGAGGGAGAGGGTCATGTCGGATTTGTGTCTCAGCAGCAGGATGAGATGCTGTAGGAGCAAGTTGGTGGAAGGAGGTCGATCATCATTCCATTTCAACATAACCTCAGAAACTGACTCCAAGGCACATGATAACTTAATGCTGTAACCAGAATCGTGAATGAGTTCACCGTCTATGCTTACAGCTACTCTAACCTGGTAAGTTTTAGCTGCTCAAGAGGTTCATCTGAAGTCAAGGCAGAGTGCAGCACTAGTGTCCAGTGTAGCTCCATGGAGAGCAGGACGCATTGATTCAGGTGTTTGTTGAGCCAAAGCAGTAATGCTGGGGCTGTATTGAAATTGCAAAACTTATCACCCATTGCGGTTCTAGAAGACCTAGCTAACTGTATGTACCTTGATGTTCAGTCAACACCTCCATGCCTTTTAATAAAGCAGGCAAACTGGAGTAGACATCATTGAGAACTGAGGCTAGGGAGTATGAGATGCTATACTCCAAGCCATTCAACCATTCAGAAGCAGGCTTCTTTTCCAGAGGTAAGGGAACACAAAGAGAGAGCTGCTTGTCCTGCCGATCCTTCACAAACAGGATCTGGAAACCTGAAGAATGACAGAAGTGTATTTGGACCCCATAGCTAGAACCTGAACTGTCCCTTCTAGGAAAGCTGTCCTTAGTTTAGAGGGTTTTTATCGGGAGGTTCTTCTCACCTTCCTCCTCTTGGCCGCTAAGGGTGAGAGTGTGCTTGCTGGGGACCAACTCTGTGAATCTTAAGCTATGAACAGCGGGGAAGACCCTGGTGATTATGGGTATGATTGGCACTGGGTTGCCCCTATTGCACGCCACTGTCAGCAAATCTCTATCAGTGACATAGCAGAGGCGTGGAAACTCTCCGACTGTCTTGTCCAGAATAGTCTTGACTTTCAGCATTATAGCATTCTGTGACGTCAAAGTCATCAATGACATTATATCCCTGACCATTAAACCTGACTGACCAGTATTGCAAGTATGGTGCCACACAATTTGCGCAGTGCTTCACCCTGCATTTCCCGGAACCCCTTCTGGCCTCGTCGTTTCTCAAGTAGGGACAGCAGTCGCGGATCGACACGGATGCTTTCGGTGATCTCCTGAAACTTGGAAGATGCTTTCTGCATTTCAATCAGCCCTACTGCCTTTTGGAGAGGGGACTCCATAAATTTCATTAGGGTGAGAAGATATTGCCACTAAAATATAAAAATGATAAGCTGTGGTGTGGTGGAAAGTGGTCATTTACCTGCTCTTGGCATTCAGTCAGCAGCTGAACGAGTTCCCGCAGCCTTGCCACCACATCCAGAAGGTTGCTAACCTTGTGCCTCTGACCTCCCATGTGGGGCGAGGCCTGATAGAGCTTCAACTGAATTTCATCGTTCTCCAGCTCCATCAGAAGTTGTTCGCTGTTGCCAATTGTGTAGAGGGACCGCACGGAATGCTGGGTGGAATTGTCAATGGGGTTGGCAAAATCCACTGCAAAAGAAGTCCCTTTTTTCCCTGTGGCAGCAGGAACACTATGGATAACATCGAGTATAGTTCTCTTCTCTTGCATGCTACCAGATGAGAGGTTAGCAAGGGCAAATGGATAACACTCCAGTGGAACTTGAATGATGTTAATCTTCTGCGACTCCAGCTTCTGTTGCATGTCATTGATCTGTGTGGAAACATCACAGTCTCATAGCAATATTATCCATTACTGGCAGTATATCTCACATTGTTCTTGAGTTCTTCGCCCTGCATGGCATCATGGCAAATCTCAAAGATGATGTTGGTATGGTCGTAGATGTCGTAGAGAGCAAAATCTTCCAGGGTGTATTGCTGACTAGAGTCATACTCTTCACCCAATGTAGCAAAAATTGTGACCCAGTGTGAGTTCTGAAAGTTGAGAATAAAATTATACAACAATTTAGCTATATAAATTGCTGGCTTTTACTTTGAGATTTTCTGAAGAGAGCTGTAGCAACAGAGGCATCTCTTTCTGGAAAAGACCCAGCCTTCCCTTCCACTCAAGTAGCACTGGGTCTTCATCACCCACGGTCTCTTCAAGTTTGCGGCACACTTCAAGCCAGTCTCCCACCTGTGTTCAGGGATGATTCAAGTCAAGCCTCAACAATGCCAAAAGAGAGTCATGTGACACAATGTGCACCCAAAATCTCAATCCTGACACTCAAGAATTCACTTACCTTTGTTGAGATCATGTTGACATCAAGCTTCTTGAAAGGAGCATCCATCCACTTCTTTTCATACCCATCAAAAGTTCCTCGATACTTCCAAATTTCTTGACGCACATAAACTTGCTCTAACAGACTGCAAAAGAAGCACTTGGTTTATTAAATATTATATGCTACGTTGACAAATATTGATGATACCTATTGACATTGGAAAGATTGTGATGAACCCCTGTAATTTCCTGCTTCCATTTGCTCAATCCCAGCAGGCGTGAATGAACTGTAGAGACCGTTTCTTGGACTTCATCCAGCAGGGCAACAAGACAACTGGGGGATTGCCCAGGGTCTATAAATTCTCCTTGGCTCACCTTGTTCACCAGTGCACGCAACTCTTCTTCACCAGACTAGAAGTAAATATGTAATTTCATTGGCCAAGAATGGTGTCTGACTCACCTTAATGCTCTCCTGAAGGCCCTGGGCCTTCAGTGGGGTCTGTTTGGCTACAAAACCGTCAGCTTCAGCTAGTTTCTGTTCGAAACCATGCCAGACTTCATTGAGCTCTCTACCCAACTCCTTAAAGTGTTAAAATGTGAATTAGTCCCACAAGCAATTTCCTCCCTTCATACTTTGTGCTGCTGAGGGACCTCAATGCCTTGCCGCTGCAGAATGCTGTGAAGTTTAAGCACAAATATGATGTTCTTCTGTTCCTTAGACTGAAATTCATGGCTCTCTCGAAGATGATGTGCATAGCCTGCAAACCCCTCCAAATCATAGCGTTTGGTGGAAAGAACCTTTTTATGACAACAACAAAATATTTATCAGCAATCATACTCAATGTTACCTCATACCTCTCCTCTTCTCTTGGTTTCTTCCAGGACTCTTTCACAGAGTGTCCCAGATCTTTGGATGGCTGCCGTCTTGATTCTGTTTTGAATGCTGGTTAGTGTAGACTGAAACGTTTCTATCAGCGCAGAGGTGGATATGCAGACCAAGGCATAGGGTGTGAGGAGTTCAGACGGAAAGGCTACAAACTGATTCCTCCACTTGTAGAGCTGATTCAACGTCACCTGTAACAGAAAGAGAGAGTGAGACTAAATACAGTGAAGTATTGTAGGTTATTTCTGACTTCAAAATCATCTGCAGACATGTTGTATTCCCTTTGGCTGCCTTTCCAAGATGACGTGAACTCCCATACATCACTGAGCCAATTGTACTGCTCACACAGAGAATCCATCTGTATGGAAACCTTCCTTGTGCCTGTCATAACATCTTTCAGTGCCAGTTGATAAGGTTGACTGTAAAGAGATACAATTCTTAATAATAAGTTACTTTAGAGCCAGAACACTCACTCATTCTTTAGTGTCTCTCCAAAGTTATCCTGACACAAGACTGAACTCCTTCGCTTCACCACAGAGTCCGTTCCAGCTATATCAGAGAGCTCCATCGTGCCTAGGAGGCTCCTTGCTGTCTGACTAGTCAGCTGGTCCTTGAATGAGAAGTCGAAGCTGAACTTGCTATGATGCGGAATGCCTCTCAGTGCCTTCAGGACAGACTTTGGCTGCTTAGCAGGTGCAAGCGATGGTGGAATCTCATGAAAATGCCTCTTTGTCTCCTAGACAGACGAGAGTAGACAAGTGAATGACACATCAGAATGAAGTATAGTAATCACTCTTACCCTCTCACTGTGTGTGTAGAAAGTGGAGGATGGATCAATACTGGGCATCTGCTGCAGCGTCGTCGTGCTCTGACTATCTTTGGTGGATGGTCTAACGACTGTCTTCTCCTTTTCGGGCATGGGTATGTCCAGCTGGCACACAGCTGATGTGAGAATTTCCAAAGTGTCATGAAAGAAGGTGCAAAAGAGACCTTCAATCTGGGAGCTCTTTGGTTCCGTAATAACTTTACCTAAAACACAAAATTATCGTGACAGCACAAGGATATCAAAGTGCATTTTTTACCTGTTGCATCGACTGCCAAGGACGACAAAAGAAAGTAATTCCCCTCCAGAAGATTGGCATCGATCTGCTGTTTCGATGGCATGATGATTTGAAAGCCACTGCTGGCTTGCTTTGGGATAGGAGATAGGAATGTCCCTTTCCAAGAAGTGGCAGCACCACGGGCAAGCTGCAGGAGACAATTGTAGACAAGCTGCTCTGCCAAGTAAACAAAATCGCTAATCCTCTCTCTTTGGTACGTAGCTGCTTCAAGATCTCTCTCCAACTTCTCATACTTCTTTCTTTGTATGCTCAGGGGAACTTCAGGCACAAACTGTTGGTGGTGATGCTCTGCCTCAAGATCATTTGCATGCTTTCTGCTGGCATCAAGGGCGGTGCACACGATTCTCCGGCAGTACTTGAAGTACTTGAAGAGGAACTGTCGTGCCTTTGTCTGTGAGCCCTGCAGACTATGTTCCATAGCATCCACAGTGTAGCCACCCAGTGGCTTCAGGTGATGGAAAGAAACTGTCATCAGCTCCTCGCTCAATTTATTCAGCTTCAGAAGTGCATCAGCATATATTGGAAAGAACCGAATGCCAATTTTGTTGATCTTGAAGGCTGTACGATGCATCTTTGCAGTTAGAACTGCTCTATGCCACTGCCAGAAAGCACGTTTGAGCTTATACTCCTTGAAAAAAGGTATCTGCCTCAATAATGTGAACATACTAGCTTCTCTTAGCCACTCAGCGAAGGTCTGAAAATCAGACATTCCATCCGGGTAGACATGAATTATTCCAAAGTTGGATATGACGAAATGTTCTGGGTCGACTTTGGTCCTAAGGGTAACTGAGAGATCGTATGGAGTGCAGTGGTCGGAGTGAGCATAGTTGAGATACACAGACTCCGATTCAGCCTGCAACTCACCTGAAGCAAAGGCTTCAATCACGTCAAAGGCATTCTTGAGGGGCAAGCCATTCACTGTAACAGGAGATGTTTGCAGTGGCACAAAAGACTCCAGATGCTTTTGCGTAAAAAGCGATCTCCTAGATTTCGACACCTTGAAATGAGGATCATCAACATCCACATTCAGTACTGGGATAAGAAGTGGTTTTTCTACCGACGTCTTGGAGTCTGCTGCTTTCTTTGGTGATCTGCTTAACTTCCTAGCATCAGCACTGGGTCGAAGTGACTGTGTAGGCGCTCTTTGCAAGCCTAGACTCATACTCCTCGGTTTCGCTGGACTAACATCACTCAATCCACACATGTTTTTCTCTAGATTCTTTATCTCTGTTTCAACTGACATTGAAGCTCTGCCGAGGTCCTCTAGCAGCAGTTGTGGCCCCTTAAATGTTGCGGCGAGTGTATTGGGATTATATTTGAAGAGCTTGCAGTGGGCTTCAGTAACTATTGTTGCGGGTGTGCTCTGAGTTCTTGCATGCCTTTTAATGTCACTGTAGCTGTACGAGTGAGATAGCTTCTGCTCTCGAAAATCATCAAATCTAGTGGGGAAGTAATCAGCAAGTTTCCCCATCATTTCGTCATGTTCGCCTCTCTTCACTGCATGCTGGACCAATCGATGCAAGTAATGCTGCACTTGAGGATTGCCAATCAGTTTAGACCTCTCCTCTGCAGACAGCTTTGACAAGTATCTCATTAGATTCTGACCTGCAGCAGAGGACTGCTTGGGTGCAGTTTCTGCATCAGTGAGAACAGCAAGGATCAAGCAGCCAAGGGTCTGATGCTTTGGTGAGGAAGATGTCGACTCCTTGCTGTTGCTATCAGGACCAGCGACACTGCAGCTCTCTGCAGGATCCAGCTTCGCCGCCGAGAGCATCTCTGTTCCCTGTCTGTCAGCTTTGAACAGAAAAATTCAACATTGCTTTCATGTTTTCTGGTGCGCACAACATAGAATACATGCTTTATTACTATGACAACGGATGCTCAAAGTTCAGCCCCACCCCCCAACCTAAGCAAGACATTGAAAAAAGTTAGATGGAATTGAACTGTGCTAAGTTGATCTATGCTAAGTTGAGGGGCAAAACCAGTTCCAAAATTTCTCAAACGACTCTTTTGATGTGAACTCTAATTGGTCGGTAATTTTTTGTCCATCTTCCTCTCCATCCTTGGAGCAGAGGCAATTCAGCTCAATGATCTTCTTGGCACACTCAAATTCCAAATCCTCATCCTCCTGCAAAACACATGCAGTTCAGTCTACAGTCCCACGTGCAGCCATCTTAAAAAACTAGATAGAGGGCTTGCATTGTTTACTTCTCTTTGGATATTTCTTCCATATATGGAAGTTTTCTCTACAAAAAACAATTACCACGGAGAATGTAAACGATGCAAGTTGTTCTTGCCCTACACTACCACACCCACTGTTAAAAGGACACAGCTACCTGTATGGGCCAGATAGTAAGGTCCCAGCCTGCCACACTGGTGTGATGACACAGCTCGTCGTCAATCGCTCTCATCATGTGGCTCTTTTTATCAAACTGGTCAAAGTGTTTCGACAGCTCGACGTGCAGCTCCTGTGCTTTACCAACGAACACCTAGTAGTTAAGTGAATTTCTCCTGTCAAATGTGGCCATCCCTGTGTGTTCAAATAGCCCCTCTCTATACTGTACCACTTATTGATTGGTCCAGATTAGAAGGAGCCCCAAAGCCCCCTCTTGGACTGGTCCCAAGGGT
>JAAGOD010045899.1_pt1 | contig 19284 bp, 28 predicted proteins | sample 8389681 | NCBI WGS metagenome assembly JAAGOD01 (sample SAMN13964374, study PRJNA552185) | sponge metagenome | biome: deep-sea hydrothermal vent fields; feature: spots directly above weak diffusing fluid; material: seawater and sediment | host: Tedaniidae sp. KZ-2020 ... | reverse complement strand
TGTGGCTGCTGCAGATCTGATCACTTCAAGAAGCTGCAGAGAAACATTACAACCACTTTCAAATCACTCACACCTTTGGCTAAGACTGGTAGGATCTAAGCTAGAGAGATGAACTTACCTCCTTTCTTAGCTAGCTACACACACACACCACAGATTTCACACCAGTCAGTGGTTGTGACGACGACACAGCTGAAATGCCCACACCTGTTTGTGGCTTAAAAAGTGGTTGTGTGTGGTGCCGGTGTGGGTGGGGTAGGTAAAACCCATTGGCCTGCATTCTCCAGATAATTTCCTTATCCTGGAACCAAACATGGAGTATTTGGATGAGGTCCCAGCTGGTGTGAAGGTGTTGAGTGGTGAGGAGGGAGGGGAGAAGAGCCTGCCCCTGATCATCCAGGCGCTGGAGGGGAAGGATTCAGTGGACTTCCTCAAGGGATGGATGCTGGAGAACAAGACATGGCTGGATGCCAAGATGCTGGAGCATGGTAGGGATGCGTGGGGGCTAACTGATCAGATCCTTCCATCACCCTGTTACTGTATCGTTATTACCTCCCCTCACAGGAGGACTTTTCAGCACTAGTGCTGAGAAGAATCATCGATGCCGATAATAACTTGTGGTTGTTTGCAGGAGCTATCTTGCTGAAAGGTTTCACTGTGGACAGCAGTATTGAGTTCCAGAATGTGATCCAGCAGTTTAGCCCTGAGCTGTGTGACGAGTACAGGGGGACTTCCCCGCGAACCCAAGTCCCTGGAACGGATGTGAGTTCGAATTGACTACGCTGTTCCATAGAGCTTACACTTCTCCTTCCCTCAGTATGTCTTCACGGCTAGCGAGCTGCCTCCCTCCTACCCCATCCCCCAGCACCTGGAGATGTCCTTCCTCCCTGCCCCACCTAAACAGCTCTTCTTCTGCTGCCTGGAGGCCCCCACCTCCAAGGGAGGGGAGACGTGTCTCTGCGACTACAAGAAAGTGTACGAGCAACTGGATCCCAAAATCAGGAAGCAGTTTGAGGAGAAAGGAGTGAGTCAGGAGGTGTGTGTGTGTGTCTTTCGTTCGATACAGTTTCCCTGTCTGCAGGTTCTCCATATCCGAAACTACAAGGCAAAGAAGGGGTTGATATTGGACCCCAGCATGATTAAAGGGTGGCCTGCCGTGTTTGGCACGGAGAGCAGGGAGGAGGTGAGTCGGGAGCTGACGGACCAGGAGCAAGGCTTCACGTGGAAGGAAAACGGGGACCTGCAGATTGTCAACAAAGTGGAGGCTGTTGAGAAGCACCCTGTCACCGGAGACACCATTTGGTTCAACCATCTCATGGTAGGAAAAATAAGTAGTCATCACTACCGTGTGGGGTGTTAAGCTCCGTAGGCCTGCGTTGTAGTACAAATTTAACATTTGGTTCCGGGACTGTAATCTCTAGGTTTTCCACTGGTCCAATTTCTACCAAGAGTACTACAGAGTGTGGCGGCGTCTCGGGGAGTTAAAGTTCCTCTTACTCTCCATCGTCATGTGGCTGCTCAGCTTCTTCTTCCTGGCCAGGGGGCGTGACAAGTTGGGCATGCACACAGAGTTTGGAGACGGCACCAGCATCCCCAATGCCACCATCACACATGTCAAAGACATCGTCTGGAAAAACCTCGTCTTCAACAGATGGGAGAAGGGAGACATCTTGATGATCGATAACTTCAGGATCTCCCATGGGAGGCAGGTAGGCAAGATTCCAGTGTCACTGTTTTTATGATCTTATTTGCACGAATGCACAACAGCCGTACTCGGGTAGGAGAAAGATCGTGGTGTCTTGGTCTCCACCCCTGAAGAGGCCCAGCCTGAATGCGTGATGAGGCCCAGCATGAATGCATGAAGAGGCCCAGCCTGAATGCATCAAGAAATGCCAAAGGATCGATGCATTGTGCAGACAATGTTATTGTTTTCACTGTTTATAGCAATTAATGATCACAATTATTCTTTTGGCCACGTGGTGAGGTGGTATTTGTGGGTTTTTGCTGTAGCTAGAGCTTTTCTTTAGAAAGAGAGGGATGTGGCAGGTGTGTGTAGTAGTACTGGCTGTACTTCCAGCAGTGGTGCTGTCTCTCTATGAGGATCAAGTTGGCAACTATGACTGGTAAGCTAAGCTCCTGCAGATGTCAAGTTTGAGAGGGTGTGCTTTAATTGGAATCCCCCCCCCTGTGCACAGGCATCACAGGTATGTTGGGGAGGTGAGCTACATCTCCATCGACCCATCAGCAAAGAGTACGAGGGGTGTGGTGGTGGCCTCGGAGACGGGAGTGCTGGCCGTCCTGGACCCTCACTACGGGGACATTCGTACGTTCCAACACACAGGCCTCAGGGCTTCGTTCCGTTCATCTGTAAGACTAATACGATCCATTTTGCAGGCTGGAGACAGCTCTTTGAACCTGCTTCCAATGGCAATCTTGATGCTGTGCTGAGAAGCAAGTATGGCAGTAAGTTGAATTAATTTCAGCGAACAGCGTATATGAATCTGAGTCACCAGTACTGAGACAGCATAATGTGACACCATATGTCCATGTTGGAATTCATAGTAATGCGGCTTTTTCGTAGCTTTGTTGACGGTGTCTCGACACGGCCAGCTGTTGCGTTCCTGGGACCTCAGTTCCGGCCACCTCAGATACGAAGTCCCCACGTCCCTCCCTCCCCCTCTGCACCCCTCCCCCACCCCCGTCCACCAGACCTGGCGGCCAGGAGGGGTCCATGCTGTCCTGGCTGGCAAGAAGGGAGGCGTGACAGTGGTGGCCAGTGGGACGATGGTCGCCGGGTTTGTGGGGAGGAGTGGAGAGCAGAAATGGAAGGTTCCATTGAAAGCGGACGACAAGTGAGTGAGTGAGTGGTGGGTAAGGACAAGGCCAGTGTATAATGATTACAGGAGTGTTCCCTCCGTGGGGCTTAATTTGAGTATTGTTGATTTCATTTTTCGGTCAATTTTCTGGCAGTTTTGCTGCCAGTTTTATGGACAGTTTTCAAAAACCTTGACTCGCGGGTTTAAGCTGTGTATCTGTGGTTTATGCAGTGTGCTGTGTGGCGTGTATGGACAGAGAGATGGCGTGTACATAGTGACCGCTGTACAGGGCAAGGAGATGGAGATTACCCACCTCAACTCCTCCAATGGAGAGGTCCTCTCCTCCCACCTGATTCCAGCACCATGGATACTCAGGGGCAGTGTGCGGTGAGCCATAAGCTACCTCCTTCCCTCTCTCTCTCTCTCCTCCAGCTTAACTCTTTTCTCTGCAGCTGCCTGCTGAATGGTGATAACATGTGGTGTGTGGACTGGGCCGATATGCAGCTGTACTCCGCACTCCTCACCACTGACACGCCCTCCCTGCAGCCACACACCCTCAACACCCTCCTCCCACCAGACACGCCCACTCCCATCAGTCTGGGCCCCACTTCCTCCCCTGAGGCTGAGGAAGTGTGGCTGCAAGCTGGGCACAGGCACTGGTTGGTGGGTGTTGGCCGTGGGGAGGCAGAGGTGAGGTCCACCATTGGAGTGGGCGTGGCTCTGGTGGGGGTGTGTGACGTGACTGGGGGGAGTGAGGGCACCGCGTGGGACGTCAGGCTGGAGCAAGGGGACGGCCACCAATTAGAACTCTCTTATTACCGTGACGGCAGCAGGAAGGTGGGTGGAGTCTACTTTGTCGAGGAGGACAGAGGTCAGCCTGTTCAGGTGAGCTGCCAACTTTTCCAAAAGGTCAAAGATCGTGACTTTTCTCTGTTGATAGGCTTCCATTCAGTTGTATACAAAACCTGACCAATCAGTCGTCTTCCACGTTGTCATGGTGATGGAGGACGATAGCATCATCATGTTTGGATCAGACGGTAGGTGTGCCATGACTACTGACTCAGCATGTTGTGGAGTGGGCGTGTCCCTCTCCCCCTAGAGCGCAGTGGCTGGGTTCGGGAGGACGGCCTGGGGACCATCAGCACCATCCAGTTCCTGGACCTGCCCGCTGACCAGTCGGCAATGGTGGAGGACTTCCTGGAGAAAACCAAGGCAGAGCTCAACCCCATCAAACTGGCCTTCCTGCGCTGGCAACTGCAGGCCCAGCTCCTCAAGGTAGGTCACGTGACTCTTGGGGAGGGTCATGTGACTGTGTATCAAGCTCATGTGATCCCCATGTCATTGCTTGCTGCAGGAGTTCATTGAGAATGTACAGCAAGGTCCCATAGCCACTCTCCTGAGTGACGACAGCTCCCGGCTGGTCAGGGACCAGTTCAATACCAGGAAGATGATCGTGGCAGTGACGGCCAGGGGCAAGGTAGGCCTTCAGCGGAAAGATAACGGATGCTACCTTCTCTCTCTGTCTCCAGGTGTATGGATTGGACAGCAGTGATGGGGGTGTGGTCTGGCAGCAGTTCATCCCTTGGCTGCGTCCACTGAGGGATGAGTCTCCTCTCCTCTACATCCTTCGGTCCACCAGTCACCCCCTGCACCCACCCCTAGCAGTGCTCATCGGGAGGTCAAAGGTGAGTCTGTAGCCGCACCCACATCACATGACCTTGTTTGGCTGTGTGCAGCACCCGTCATGTTATGGAGTGGCTCTGGTGGCATTCAACCCCCTCACGGGGGGCAGGGAGACAGATGAACCCTCTCTCTGTCTAGGTGACGTGGTGCAGGCGTTCCTCCTCTCCAAGGAGGACCGCAACCACTCCAAAATCCTCCTCATGCTCACCAGGGACATGGAGGTATGCACGCACATATGCAGCTCCCTCTCAACCAGCCACCCCCTTGGGACCAATGGCTTCCTCTCATCTGGCCACCCTTAACGGCACCAGGGGTTCAGATTAGAGAAGTCCACTATATTGAGATCTTGCTTCAGGTTGTGAGTTACCCGTCTTCAGTGGAGGTGACAAAGCACCTGAGTGAGCTGGAGGAGCAGCTGTTCTTCTTTGTTGCCAAGAAGGAGACTGGAGAGATTGACGGCTATTATATCAACAACGAACGGAGTCCCTCCTCAGACCTGGTGACCTTTCACACCTCACACCTCTGGCACATTTCGTTCCCCAAAGAGGCAGAGAGGATTGTCAGCGTCGACTCAAAGCCTGCAAATGGTGGGTCTTTGTGTCACATGACTTCCTGCTGTGTTGACCACACCCCTCACTTCCTGTTGCAGAGCATGTGAGTGCCATGGGGCGGAGTCGCCTGGACCGCAGCATCCAGTACAAATACCTCAACCCCAACCTGGTTGCCGTGGTGACTGAATGTACAGACCCCCTCAGACGTGAGTCAGTGTGGCTGCTGTTGGGAACATGTGCTGAGGTGGTTTGTTTCCCGTCCATACAGCTGCCATGTCAGTGTATCTCCTGGACGCAGTCACGGGGAGCATCACATTCCACACCACACACAAGGCAGCTGTTGCCCCTCTTCACCTCGTGCACTCAGAGAATTGGATAGTGGTGAGGCTAGAGTTGGAGTCACTTGGTGATACCTCCAAATAACGGTTGTGCTCAGGATCCAGCCTTTGTCCTTTGTAGAGAGGGTGTCCTCTTTTGGATGTTATATTATACAACGTACTTTTCTTCTCCTTTGTTGGGGAGATTTGTCCTCTTTCTGAGGTCTATCGGATATTTTACTGTTCCTTCCCATCCTCAGTACCAGTTTCTGAACAGCAAGCAGCGTCGTCACGAGCTGGTTGTGGTGGAGCTGTTTGAGAGGGATTCAAACCAAACACGGTTGGTTCAGGTTGGCTGCCTTCATTCTGCACACCTTGAGAGCTTCTTTCTCCCTCAGAACCGTCTGGTCGTCCTTGACTCCACCCCCTCCCCCGCAAATCCTCACTCAGGCCTACGCTATGCCAATGGCATTTGTCACCATGGCAACAACACAGACCAGGCGTGGCATCACTTCAAAAGCTATTCTTGGTGAGACCAGCAGTATGCTCTACCTACAAGCTAAGCTTAACGGTAAGGATTTTGTACAGCTGGTCTCAAGTCTGGTCACTTAGCTGCTCTTCCAAAAACCTTCTTGGACCCCAGGAGAGAGGTGGAAGCTACAGATGAGATGAAGTGAGTTGTACACTACAATAGTGATGCTAGCTAGCTAGCTATACTTTGCAGGGAAGCAGGTCTGCCTCCGTACAAGCCAGAGCTGAATTTCACTCCCCAGCTCTACCTCAACTATAACCAGACCGTGGGCGCGCTCAGACGCATCTACTCCACCCCTAGCGGGCTTGAATCCACCAGCTTGGTCTTGGCGTGTGGACTAGGTCAGTCAGCCCCTTCCCCTAGCTTACACGCTTAGGCTTAGGGGCTGCGGTTAGGGTTTAGAAATGAATTCAAACTTCCTTTTCAGACTTGTATTTTACTCGTGTGCTGCCTTCAAAGCAGTTTGACCTCCTTGCTGTGGACTTTGACTACAACTTGGTAGCCGCTGTGGTGGTCAGCATGGTGGCAGGAACTTTCATTCTCTCAAAAATGTCGGCAAGAAAGTCCCTCAAACTGTTGTGGAAATAGCTTCACTTTCACCACATCAATCAAACGTTTGCTGTGTCTCATCCTGATGGTGTGTGTTCAGCTTGCAATGTGTATTATTCAGGTATCCGTGTGTCCACTATTATAAACCTTGCCAGTTTTCGAAGCACCTGTATTATTCGAGTACAAAATCCTCCTCAGATAGAGCTGTTTTCTCTGGAGCAGGTGCTGGGGGCTGCACTTTCCGCTTCCAAATAAGGTAGATCCCTCTGAACCCATGCAGTCTGTTGGCCTGATGGGACGAAGGCTGAAACAAAGTTCACAACAACAGTAATGCATGATGCATACCTGTACTTATCATGCATGCAAAAACCACGACTCATGTGCATGTACAAACACGCACTGAAACTTACACACTATTAACTAACATGTTGTGCCCACCTTGACTTGTCGAGCGGTGGCTGTGTCCAGCATGGCCAAGATGGTGGGGTTGGGCTTGAAGCCGAGGCTCATCATAGCCTTGACCAGCTCAGTGAGGTAAACATAGTTGTGGTCACGTACAGCATGGCCAATCAGTGTGCCCATCACGTGGTGATTGGGCGGGACTTGGTCCACCTATTGCCATTGTAACAGCATTTCACATAGAACAACAAGAAGTGGAGAGGTCCCATACCTTCATCTTTTGCAGTAGATCCATTCCATCTTTGTAGTGGTTGCACCCTGAAGCAATGGCCTGATAGCCCACCTGCCCTAAGTCGAGCCCAATCTGACGAGAGTAGTCAAACAAGACCTATAATACAGGCATCATGGGATCATTGGCATTGGCAATGTCTCTATCCCCTCACCTTTGCACCCTGCAGGTTTCGGAGCTGCTTTGCCTGCTGGGTAATGGCTGCAATCATGAACTTGTTGTCTGGTGCCACCTTCCTCTCCTTCATGGTGACCAGGAGGTGAGTGGGGTCAAGGGTCAGGTGGACCAGCAGGTGGAAGGTGTGGATGTCTGGTTTGACAGCACTGTCCTTCAGGGCAGCAAAGAATGTCTCTATGCTGGCCTTCTCCAGCCAGCGTGTGACCACAGGGCCAGTGGGGGTCACACTGCCCATGTGCAACACAACATGATGTGCCTTGGAGAAAGAAAACTCCACTTTGTCCTTGACAAAGAAGACGCTCTCCTTTGTAGCACTGTCTGTACGCCAATTCCAGCTTTTTTCTTCCTCTTCAGCTTCTAACTCCTTCCCCTTTCTCTCAGTGCTCTCACTCAGCATGTTAGTCTTCACTTTTCCCTTTTTGTCTGCTATCAATGCTTCGTTCTTCACTGCCAACAATTCTTTCTTCTTCGCTGCTGACAATGCTTCCTTCTTTGCCAAAGCTGTTCCTCGTCCAGTACCTGGTGAGAGCTGAGTACCTTCGCCAGGAACGGACTCACATTTGTCAAGTGAGGGTTCGGTCTTGGCCCCTTCCCCCTCCTTCTTTTGCAAGATGTCCATACTGACCAATGGGATCACCCGCTTGAGTGTCTCTCCGTAGATGTTCAGACACACACCCTCTTCATCTCTAGCCACACCCCCATCTCGCAGCACCTGAAGTGCCATGTTGTAGCTGTACAGGTCCACCCTGAGGCTACTCGCCAGCATCTCAGACCACACCCTCTTGGCTACATCCAATCCACTACTCTTGTCCTTGCTCAGAGCTAACAACAAACCCCCAAAGGTGTAAAGGTCTGGCACCGAGCTGACCTTTGACATGTCCAGGTATACTTCCATGGCTTCTTCGTGTCTTCCACAAAGGGCCAAGGCAGAGATGAGGGAGTTGGTAACGATAATGTTGGGACGGACATTACGTCGCTCCATCTCTGCTCTCACCTTGTCCAGTACCAGTGCACCTTCTATGCCGGCCGCACCACATGCCGCAAACATGCTGGAGTAGGTGTGGTCTGTCGGCAACAAGCTTCTCTTCTTCATCTGAAAAAAAGGGGGAAAACTCGGTCAATTCCAAATTTCACCTCACCCCAACCCAACTTCACCTCGTTGAATGTCTTGAAAGCCATTTTGATATTGCCTTGCTTTGCATAGCCAGATAAGATGGTGTTGTATGTGACTTCATCTGGTCTCACTCTCCCCTTTATCATCTGTTCCAGCAACTTTACAGCCTCATCCTGACGTGACTTCCTCACCAGGTCAGTGATATGCTTGCGATATCTCTGCTGCTTCACCTTCCAGTAGTTCGTATGCCTAGGGACATGCTCCTTCATAAGTTCATCACTGCTCTTTTGGCCTAGGGACTCAATGGCCCCTGGAGGGTTAGAGGAGAAGGGTCTCGAGCAAACGAGAGCACTTCTGAGGCTTAGAACTTGAAAAACACAAATTCTTGTTCCTGCCATAAAACTCTCACTACTGGCTCTGAAACTTACCACGTGGCCACACCCCAAAAGAAGCGCCCCTGGGCAGTCACGTGGCCTGTTTAGCTAGAGTCTAGTCAGAGAGAAAGGAGATAGAATTGAGGGGAGAGAGAGAGGGAGGGAGAGAGGAGCTCTCTAGCCACGAAATGAGCAAAGGGAGGACCAAAGGTAACCATAGTGGAGGGAAGAAAGGAGAAAGGCTAGGTCGAAGCCTTGTAAAGGACAGAAACAAGGCGAACAAGCACAGTGCAGAAGGCTGGGTAAGGGGCTTTAGTCACTCACTTTACATTTTGTTGATTTATGATACGGGTCTAGCGTCATACCAGTGAACTAGAAGATGGGTATGACTGGGGGAGGCTGAATTTACGCTCAGTAACAGAGGAAAGCAAGCTGGATGAGTTCCTCCACACAGCTGAGTTGGCTGGCATCGAGTTCAAAGCAGAAAAGCTCAACGTCAAGTTGGTGGAGTCTACAACATACACGGGCTTGCCCACGCTGGAGGAGAGAGCTGAGACTAAGAAGGCAGAGCAGGAGAATAGTCAGTACTTGAGCATCCCACGCAGGTGAGTGACAGTGCACTAGAGGAAGCTGCAATGGATAGTAATGTGAAATATCTCTATTAGACCTCAGTGGGACAGCTCCACCACAGCAGAGGAGCTGGAGCAGAGAGAGAGGGAGTCTTTCTTGGAGTGGCGGAGGAGTCTTGCTCGTCTGCAGGAAGATGAAAGGTTGATCATCACACCATTTGAGAGGAATCTTGAGTTCTGGCGCCAGTTATGGAGGGTCGTGGAGAAAAGGTGAGCAGCAGGAATAATATCTTATAACTTTATGTGGTGATGATATATTACGCCTAGTGAAGTTCTGGTTCAGATAGTGGACGCAAGGAATCCACTGCTCTTTCGCTGTGAAGACCTGGTATGTGTGTGTGTTATGCAATTGTCATGAAAATCTACCTCTCCCTGTCATCCTAGGAGAAATATGCATTGGAAGTGGATCCAAAGAAAGTGAACATGCTGCTGATCAGTAAGGCTGACCTGCTATCTCCAATGCAGAGGTGGGTGTGGTGTTGGCATCGTGTGATTGTCACATGGTATCTGTATTTGTGCGTGTGTAGGCAAGCGTGGGTGGACTACTTTCAGCGCCACACGTCCATAGTAGTGGCCTTCTGGTCTGCCCTCATGGAGACTCAGGACTCTGACACCACCGATGCTAAATCGCCACCATCTCCAAAAGAGTTGGACACCATGGAGACTCAAAATGCAGACTCTGCCCCAATATCAGAGCAAGCTATGGAGGAGGATATTAGCTGCTTGGAGGGAGTAAGGAATGGTGACTGTAATGGGAGGGAAGACGCAGAGGGAGAGGATGGTGAAAGAGAGACAAAAGACGCAGAGAGAGAGGATGGTAAAAGAGAGACAAAAGACGCAGATGGTGAAAGAGAAATAGAAGACAGAGAGGGAGAGAGTGGTGAAGGAAGGATGGAAGGAGAGAGAGGAGAGGGTGTAGGTCCAGAGCTGCTGACAAGGGAGCAGTTGATTGAGCTGTTTCGTGCCGTGAGCCCTGTTCCTCCTGGTTCCCTCACCACTGTGGGGATGGTGAGTCTCTTGGCACGCTCATGTTATAGTTGCATGTGTGTGTGTGTGTGTGTGATGCTGTGCAGGTGGGCTATCCCAACGTGGGCAAGAGCTCCACCATCAATGCTCTCTTCCAGGGGAAGAAAGTGCCTGTCTCTGCAACCCCAGGGAGAACCAAACATTTCCAGGTACTGTTCTCTTGCCAGGCACTGTAGTTGTGGTTGTGTATGTTACTGTGGACTCCCTGTAATCTGTCCACATGCATGTTGGTCCAGATTGAGGGTCATAGCTATTTATTACTCTGGTATTTTCTGTTTGTGCTGCTGTAGACTCTGTATCTGAGTGAGGATCTGATGCTGTGCGACTGTCCTGGCCTCGTGTTCCCCTCCTTCCTCTCCTCCAAGGCAGAGATGGTCTGCAGTGGCATCCTCCCCATTGACCAGCTGCGGAACCACACCCCTCCTGTCTCCCTGGTCTGTGAGCGCATCCCTCGCCCCATACTGGAGAGGACATACGGGATTGAAATACCGCGTCCTGGTGAGGGAGAGGATGAAGACCGCCCACCCTTCGCTCACGAGCTGCTCTCCTGCTACGGATGTAAGTTCCAGGACTGTAGTGGAGTGCCAGAGCCTTTAGGTAGGTTTTGCTGCAGATATGAGAGGGTTCATGAGTCGTGGCAGACCTAATGAGCCTCGCAGCTCAAGGTACATTCTCAAGGATTACGTCAATGTGAGTGCTGTGATGGAGGGTTGTCTTTCTTGTGTGAATGCTATAAGTAGCTTGTGATTTGTCGCAGGGCAAGCTGCTGTACTGCCATCCACCCCCAGATCAGCAAGACGAGAAGGCATTCAACCATCAGCTCCTCCTTCTCTCAGACCACACCCCCTCTCCGGCCCAGGGGATGGCTCCCAAGGAAGTTCAGGAGGAGGAATCACCTCAACCCACAGTAACCGCCCTTCCGAAAAAACTGGGAGAGTTTGATTCCCACTACTTCAAGCAAGTATAACAGCTCAATGGTGTGGTGTCCGATTGCTTGACACTGGCCATTTCCCCCTAGGGGCAAGTGCAAGCAATTACTAAAGGAAGCGTGCCCAGGGGCACCTCAGCTGCCCAAGCCTCCAGTGAAGCCAAAGCATGGAAGAAACATAACAATAAGCACAAGAAAGAGAAGACCAGAAGAACACATCCCAATTTCTATTGATGCACACCTTAATTTGTGGGGGGCGTGGCCAATAGATCACATGCTACAAACTAAACCCACGTTTTGAAAAAGTGAAGGGAAAAGAACAAAAGGAGAGAGTCATTTTCTGAGAGGAGCCCTTTCTGTCGTCTGAGTGTGTGAGTATGGCCCCCACCAAGAAGGAGTCTGCGAATGGGGGCGGTGGGAAGATGACCAAGGAGGAAGAGAGGCTGTTGCTGGAGAGCAGCAGGCATGTCACTGGCACCACCTCGGCTCTCTTCTATGGCAATGCCTTCATTGTGTCTTCCCTGCCTATCTGTGAGTCCCAGCCAGTGTCCTGACAGAGAGAAAGCTGTGTTATGGCCTAGTCATGGTTTGTTACATTTCCTCTTCGTATTTTTCCAGGGCTGTATTGGCGAGTGGTGGTCATGGACCCACTCTCAATATTCGGGGTCCTCTTCGTTACCCTCGTTGCAATCACCACCTGGTTAATAGCTTTTGCCTATAGAAAGATGAAGCATTCACTCAAGCACAAGTATGTTACACACTATAACCAGCAAGAGTGGTCTTGTTACCCGAATATTGATCTCCAGAATAGCTATCAAGCGCGTGAGTGCTGTGTCCAAGGAGGTTCTTGCTGAGCTGTCCACTGGCAAGAAGATGACCAAGGCAGAGAAGGACGAACGCATTGCATGGAAGAAGAACGAAGTGGCTGAGAGTGAGGCGACTACCTTTGCCATCTTTTATATCAACACTCTCTTCCTTTTCCTGATGCTCTGTGCATTCTACTTCATGCGTTCCTTCAACCCTGTGCTGTATCCTGCTAGCCCAGTATGCTGTAGAACCCCCCCCCCACTGAAGCTTCCCTCCAAGTGAAAAAAAATTGGGGGATTCATTTCTGATGAATCTCTGTAATCGAGTATAGTTGAGGATGGGATACTCCTTTCTGATTGAAAAGTGCATGATTTGTGTCCCTTGAGTAGGTAATATGTACGAGTGTATTTGTCTGAGCGCACTATGTTTCCTTGACAGCTCTGTCTAGCAACTGCATTGGCACTACGGCTATTACTGGCTTTGTGCTGGTGTTGCTGGCTACTGGGGCTTAATTGAGAGCAGGTACTTCCCTCCGTGGAGACATTTTAACGAAAGAAACTTATTGGCTAGAAAGAATCAAAAAATTTGTTCAATTTTGGTGGTGTTAGAGTGAGGCAGAAAATATCGTCATAACTTGGGTGGCAACGAAAGGTTAGCGCGAACGAAAGAGGATTAAAGGGGGTGTGGTTCATGATGTGGTATGATGTCATAACCCAAGATGAATGGTTGCTATGCAATGGGTAAACATTGCTTCAATCAATAAAAACTTCATTTTTGTGGTTAGTTAATTTTGCAAAATTTGCCCTTAAGCAGTGAGTGGGTGGGGGAGCAAACTGCATGTCACATGACATCAAGAGACCTCCTGATTGGTCAATGCAAACAATAAAGAGAAGTGCTAATGTCATTACAGAGTTGTTTGCCTGAGCTCACAATTCAGAACCGCCAATACTGAAACAAAATGGCGACCTGTGTCAAGTGCTTCTCTTTCAGCTTTTAGCTAGCTAGGAATTCAGATTTAGCAAGGTGTATTGTCCCCATCTTTCAAAAGCGCCTACAGCTATAAATTTTGGAGGAGAAGAGGCTGGATAAAAGATAAGTTCCCACGCTACGAACTTTTGGAGGCTGTGGGAAGAAAATGGCGGCCTGACCTCGTGGCCAGCACGGAGTCAGTAGAAGTGCAATTATGGAGGAGAAAGGCTATAGCTATAGAGGTGAGTTCCTACGGCCCACGGTGCTATCTTAGAGAAGCTAGAGAGGCCGAGTTGTGGTGGAGTGTGGTTTGGTTTGGGGTACGGAAAACCACCAATTTCCGGTTCCCCAATGATTGGAATTTCAATGGCTGCATGTGTGAACCATCTCTATTTCTGTAGAATCTGTTGCTACCTCAAGAAAAAGGCTCCACCCTTCAAAGAATGTAAGCGTTCACGTAGGGAACATTAGCGAGCACCTTTACTGTTGCAATGGCTACAGGGACCACCCCCTGAGGAAGATGAGCCGAGGTCTAAGAGAGGGCACCAAGAGGTGAGTGGTATGAAGAAATAGCCAAAAAAAAAGGTGTCAGTTTTTTGGAGAGTGTAAATTTGAAAGAATGTGTGAAGAAATCGTTACGCCCCTCTTCCCCTTAATCAACCCCTTACCCCCTCATATATTCAGGGTTCAGGGAGTGAGGAGAGCAGTGGGGAGGAGGGCAGGTTGGAGATTGCCACCACGCCCCCTAAGGAAGCAGAGGAGCAGTCTGCGTCCGAGGACATGCTGTCGGACCTTCCCGAGGAGGCACTTCATGCCACAACACGGGCTCAGTTTGTCCACCACATGCGTCCCTATGTCTGGGTCAAGTTCCCCTCAGCCATGGCCAGCGAAATCAACGCCTTCATCAACCTAAAATGGAATTTGCTCAAGGCCAGCAGGAAGATGGAATCAGGTGGGTGTGGCTTTGGGTGTAGTCCAGTTAATTGGTGAGTGTGATCATAAATGGAATTTTGATTACAGGCAAGGGAGAGCAGAGAAGACGTTCAGAGGTCGACACTCTGGGGGCACGGCTTGATGATGATGAGGAGGAGGGGGGGGTGTCTCGGTCCTCCCGGCAAAGGGCCGCCAAGAAAGTGGCCAAGAATGCCTACACCATGGACTTTGAAGACTTTGAGTATGTGGACTCTCCTGCCAGCTCAGCACATTCCAAGGACACGGGGAGCACCGGAGCGGGACAGAGCAAGAAGGAAAAGCAGCGTCCCGGCCGCAAGAAGAAGCGTCAGCGAGGAAGGCCCCCTGCTGTGCCCAAAGAGGAGGTGAAGGCAGAGCTAAGAGTACCTCCCATGAAGATCAAGATGATTGGGCGTTCTGGGGAGTCCGACAGCCCCATCTTCTTTGCGGAGTCCATGGAGTCCTGGGACGAGGGTTCTGGCAGCGAGAGGGGCGTGTCCATGCGCAAGAAGAACCGTAAGGACCAGCTGAAGGAGCGAGGGCTGGACTCTGAGAACAGTTCAGTAGTCATGGAGGACAGGGAGGATGAGGAGGAGGTGAGGGGAGGGAGGGGAGATGATTCCATAATCTTCACTGTTCCCTTGTGTATGCACGCACGCACATATGCACGCACGCACGCACACACACACACGCACACACAGCTTCTGGATGGGAGCAGCCGTCCCCCCAGTGAGGGAGAACTGGACGAGGGGGAGGGGGAGGGGGAGGGGGACGGGGGGGTGCATGCTGACTCTGAGGGTGAGCATGCTGACTACTGCTACACCTGCAAGGATGGGGGAGAGCTGTTGTGCTGCGATTTCTGTCCGCTGGCCTACCACCTCAAGTGCCTTATTCCTCCGATGAGCAGCATCCCAACTGACGACTGGCGCTGCCCGCGCTGTGAGGCTGAGCCCCTCGGCTGCAAGGTCGAGCGCATCCACACCTGGAGGTGGACCGATGTTCCAATTGAATCAGAGCCAGCCGGGGGTGTGGTGACCTCTGACCTGGAGGATGACGTCATGGCTGAGGACAGGGCAGAGAAGGAGACGGCTCCAAAGACCTACCGTATACGAGAGTTCTTCGTGAAATGGCAGGGCAAATCTTACTGGAAAAACTCCTGGGTTTCAGATATCAGAGTGAGTGTCATCTGAAGACAATTTGCAGTCATTGAATGGTGTGCCATCTGTTTGGTTAGATTGACGTGTACCAGCCCATCACCCTGCGTGCGTACATGCGTAAGCACAACATGGACATGCCCCCCAAGCTGGAGCTGCCTCCCCATGTGCAGCGTCGCCACAAGCGTCGCTCCACGGCCTCGCATTGTGACGAGAGGATGGAGGACCAGGAGATCATGCTAATCAAGGCAGGGGTCAGGCCTCAATGGCTACAGATACACCGCATCATCAACAAGAGGTGAGTCCGTTGAACTCTGCACTCTGACCTGTGACCTCATCGACTGTGCCTTCCCCCAGGAGCACTCGCAAGGGAATGCAGTATCTGGTGAAGTGGCGTGACCTGTCGTACTATCTGTCCACATGGGAGTACCTGGGAGAGGAGTGCGGGCTCAAGAGTGCAGCACAGGCCATCAAGGATTACGAGGACCTAAGGAAGCGCATGGATCCAAAGAAGAAGGAGAAGAAACGTGGAAGGAAGCCCAAAGTTGTCGTGGAGGTGCATGCATACCAATTTCATATTCCATTGATACAAAAGAAGACTCGCACCGAAATCTGGATGCCGTATTCATGGCAGACTCTTGACTCTCTCTCTCCCCCTCCCTCCCTCTCTCTCCCTCCCTCCCCAGCCTATCACCAAGTATGAGGAGCAGCCTGCGTGCATTGCTGAGACAGGGGGCACTCTGCACCCCTACCAGCTGGAGGGGCTCAACTGGCTCCGCTTCTCCTGGACCCAGCACACCAACACCATCCTGGCCGACGAGATGGGCCTGGGGAAAACCATACAGACCATTGCCTTCCTCAACTCTCTCTACAAGGAGGTCAGAGTGCAACACGGATGAGCATTAATTAGAACAGTGGGCATTATTTAGAATTTATGGAAATTTTAGGGTCGCTCCAATGGGCCATTCTTAATTAGTGCCCCCCTGTCCACGATTGTGAATTGGAGTCGGGAATTTGAGTTCTGGGCTCCTGATCTGTATGTGGTCACCTACACAGGAGACAAGGACAACAGGGCCGCAATCAGGTACGTCACATGACTGAGCCCGGACAGATCGCATGACTATCATGTGACCTGATCCCACAGGGAGCATGAATTCTCATTTGTGGATGGTGCTGTGAAGAAAAGTAATACGAGATTGTTCAAAATGAAGGTATGTAAGTCTATGTTTGTGCATAACTCATTATTTTGGGGGCATGGCTAGGATGACGCGCCTCTCAAGTTCCATGTGCTGCTGACATCGTATGAGTTTATCACTGTGGACTGCACGGTCCTGCAGTCCATCAACTGGGAGGTGCTGGTGGTGGACGAGGCCCACAGACTCAAGAACAACCAGTCCAAGGTAAGCCAAGAGTGGAGCTCCATAGCTGGAACAGGACTGCGCCATCTCTCTCCCTCCTTGCTCTCCATTGCTGCAGTTTTTCCGTTTCCTGAATGGGTATGACATCAAGTACAAGCTGCTGCTGACGGGCACGCCCCTCCAGAACAACCTGGAGGAACTCTTCCATCTCCTCAACTTCCTCAACCCCATTGGTTTCGAGTGAGTCACACCACACTAGGGATGACTGCCTTATAGCCACCCATTTCTTCCCCCTCCCCCCCACCTTCCCATCCCCCAGCTCCTTGGAACAGTTTCAGGAGGAGTTTGAGGACATTTCCAAGGAGGACCAGGTCTCCAAGCTGCACGACCTTCTGGCCCCCCACCTGCTGCGTCGCCTCAAGGCCGACGTCCTCAAGAACATCCCCCCCAAGAGAGAGCTCATCGTGCGCGTGGACCTTGCGCCCATGCAGAAGAAGTATTACCGCTGGATTCTGACCAGGAACTTTGATAAGCTCAACATGCGTGGCTCCCAGCCTGTCTCTCTCCTCAACATCATGATGGACCTCAAGAAGTGCTGCAACCACCCATACCTCTTCCCCACTGGCTCACAGGTGTGTTTGTGTGTTTGCGTTTGCATTTAGTATGTTTGTGTGTGCATTTATAATATGTTTGTGTGATGTTCATGTGTACCGTTGTGTGTGCTTTTCCAAATATATTTTTTGTGTGTGTGCTTTCGTGTTTATGTGTTTGTATAATGTGTTTTTGTGTGTATGCACATGTGTGAGTATAGTTGCCATCATAACAGTCCCATGGTTTCGATTTCAGGAGGCACCCCTGACTGCCACGGGCTATTACCAGGGGAAGGAGCTGGTTCAGGCCTCGGGAAAGTTCCTGGTGCTGGAGAAGATGATGATTCGTCTGAAGGAGCAGGGTCACAGGGTCCTTATATTCTCACAGGTCCGATGGGGCAAGTACATAGCTATGGGCTACCCTCTGTACAAAGGACAGCTACGGGCTACCCTCTGTACAAAGGACAACTACAATGCACCAATTGGTCCTTATTAATTGTGTAAATTGACCTCCGAGATGAGGATGAACTAGTGACAAGACGACTGTAAATGATGTTTGTGTTTTGCCGTGCACAGATGACGCGTATGCTGGACATCCTTGAGGACTTCCTGGAGTACCTTGGCTACAAGTTTGAGCGTATTGACGGCAATGTGACGGGCCCAGAGAGACAGCAGAGCATCGACAGGTTCAACAACCCCAACTCAGAGAAGTTTGTCTTCCTGCTCTCCACCCGGGCTGGTGGGCTCGGCATCAACCTCGCCACAGCTGACACGGTCATCATATATGACTCGGACTGGAACCCTCACAATGACATACAGGTGGGTGTGGCTAGGGGGTGTGGTCTGGAACATTGATGATAATCATTGTCTCTCGCAGGCATTCAGTCGAGCCCATCGCATTGGGCAGTCCAATAAGGTCATGATCTATCGATTTGTGACGCGGAGTTCGGTGGAGGAGCGTATTACGGAGGTTGCAAAGAAGAAGATGATGTTGACGCACTTGGTGGTGCGTCCAGGGATGGGGTCTGGGGGGGCTGCCACCTCCCTCAGCAAGAGGGAGCTGGACGATATCCTGCGCTTTGGTACCGAGGACCTTTTCAAGGATGAGACTAGTGAGATCACTGTGTTCCAATTGGTGCCCACCTTTAGTATGCCACGCCCCCTCCCCACAGCTGACACGACCATCCACTATGATGCCAAGACCATTGAGACGCTGTTGGACCGTGACCAGGAGGGCCAGGACAGTGCTGAGGTGCCGGGCAGCGAGAACCTCTTGGCCACCGAGTACCTTAGCTCCTTCAAAGTCGCCTCCTACGTCACCAAGGAGGTGGATGATGAGGTGTGGGGGTGTGGCCATCACAACACTTCAACTGGTTATCTTTGTTTGCTCATCTGTTTGTTGTTTGTCCGTTTGTGTGTTTGTTTGTTGTCTAGGAGGAGCCAGAGACTGAGATTCTGAAGGACGAGAGTGACGCGGCTGCCCAGCCTGATCCAGATTTCTGGGAGAAGCTGCTGCGTCACCACTATGAGCAGCAGCGGGAGCTGGAGGAGGCCAAACTCGGCAAGGGAAAGAGGATCAGGAAACAGGTAGGGGGGAAGGGGGAGGGGCTAGGGACACAAGGGGTGTGGTTTGAGGCTTGTTGTTGTCTCAGGTGAACTATTTGGATGTGAGTGAGGACAGGGGGAGGGACAGCGACCAGTCCTCCTATCAGCAGTCGGACGAGAAGGAGACAGAGTCAGACAGTGACGCTGGGCCGGACTTTGTGGGTGAGTGCTCTGTCCAGTGCTATGTTTTCACACAGCTACACCTCCCCCTACTCCCCCTCCCTCCCCCTCCTCCCCCTCCTCCCCCTCCCCTCCACAGTACCAGGTACAAAGAGACGCAGAGGAGGAGTTCAGTCTACTCCCTTAAGTGACGGTCTCCCTCCATTGCTGGCCAAAGTCAGAGACAACATATATGTATGTCTATGTAGCCCAGCCATCTGACAGGAGTGGTATCTTATCCTCCCCTCCCCCCTCACCCTGGGGTGTGGTATTCCAGTGGTGGTGCCGTGGAAGGCAGGGAGGAGCCTGA
>JAAGOD010038658.1_pt1 | contig 19393 bp, 28 predicted proteins | sample 8389681 | NCBI WGS metagenome assembly JAAGOD01 (sample SAMN13964374, study PRJNA552185) | sponge metagenome | biome: deep-sea hydrothermal vent fields; feature: spots directly above weak diffusing fluid; material: seawater and sediment | host: Tedaniidae sp. KZ-2020 ... | reverse complement strand
AGGAAAATCATGAAGAATTGCTTCTTGAGATGCAACAATCTGTCTGTACTGGAAACGTAATGATGCAAAAACTAAGTATGCACACACCAGCATAAATAATACTATCCTCTTCTTCCTAAACATGATTCTCAACAATTGCTTCATAGCTACCTATTCACCACCAAGTATATAGATACCTACGCTCTCACTGACTCAGCTACTCCACTATTCAAATAGTAGCATAGTTTGTGGAAACAGACCTTTTCACTCCAGGCATGTTCATGCAACAGCTGCTTTGTCTTTATGGTGTTAATGAAATTCATGACCATAGGTCAAAGGTGCAATTTGGATAAAATACGGAGTTCTGAGCTAGTTTACGGTAATCCACACCAAATTATTTTGAAACTGGATGTGGGAAGGCACACCACCATTGTTGTGTTTGTGCATAGGTTTGTGATGGTGGTGTAGGTAGCAGTCATGAGTGAAGAGGTGGCTCACCTGCCTGAGCAGAGGAGATCAGCCAAGGTCAAGCGACTAGAAGAGAAGATCAAGAAGTTGGAAAATGAAAACAAGAAGCTCTTGAACAAGGTGGGTAGCATGTAGCTAGCTAGATATGGCTAGCTACTAGCTTTGGCTGGGTGATCAGTAGCCTATCCAACACATGAGTTGAGATATATGGTATTAGGTGCACACTAGTAGTCCATCACTGGAACGCAGTGGAAGAAGAAACATTAGACACCACAATGGCTGCAACACCCTAGAAGACGAAGAGCTGGAAAATGGCTTGCTAGACATCAAAGAGCTGTTGAATGAAAATGGCGAGTTCAGAGAAGACGAATGGTCAGTTTTTGGTGATTTTATTGCCTTCCTGACTCAATTTCTGTGTGGAACAGGCTGTACGTTTCACCAAAGCTACCCCCGACTCCTGTCCAGAAGAAGATCACTCCTCGGCAGTGGCTCTCAGAGGGCCGAGACCAGGAGGGGGGTGGAGAGGATGAGCTCCCTTCACTGGACGATGTCCGAAAGAGCCTGCTGTACAACATTGAAGAGGCTGAGAACCTGAGCGAGATGTCCAGCAGCTATCCAGCCACATCAAGTCAGCAAATGATACCAATTCTCAGCTTGTACTGGATGTTAGTTGTCATACTGTGTATTCCATAGATGCGAAGCGACGACCCGGCAGCAAGAAACCCCAAAGTAAGCACATATTTGGACATAGCCATGGAACAGGAATGTAACAGACATTTGTCATGCTATTGAATCTTTCCTTTCATGTCCACGTGATCCTCTAGGGGACAAATTGGGAGAGGATGCCTCCAGTGGTCCCATTAGGAATCCCGGCTCCGCTCCAAATGAAGCTGGGGAGGCTGTGCCTGTGGTGAAATGGAAAGCCAGGCTCCCCGCTGAACCCTCACCATCACCTGGAGAAGACCTAGAGGAAGACCTAGCTCCAACAAGGAACTGGAAAGTAAAACAAGTTCCTTCTTTTGGTGGACAGGATGGGGGCATTGAGGAGAGGGGCATTGATGAAGAGCTGGGTAGTAGTGGTCAGCACATGGTACCACAGGGATCACATCGGCCTCCTAATAAGCAGATTCGGCAGGAGAACAGAAGAGTAGATACTGGTGAGAATGTCGTTAAGTGGAAAGCAAGGGTGCCTGTCAATGATGACGATGATGAGACTCCTTCTGATGTCCCTGTGGTGAAGTGGAAGGCAAAGGTACCACGGGAAACAGATGTTCCTGTTGTTAAGTGGAAAGCAAGGGTGCCTGTCGATGATGACGATGATGACGATGATGAGACTCCTTCTGATGTCCCTGTGGTGAAGTGGAAGGCAAAGGACGTTCCTGTAGTGAAGTGGAAAGCAAAAGTACCTGCTGAGGACTCACAAAATGACGATATTCCAGTGGTTAGAAGGAAAGCTAAGAAACCCGAGGAAGCTGCCCCATCATCAGATGTTCCTGTAGTGAAGTGGAAGGCCAAAATGCCACGGGAGAATCAGGGTTCTGATGTGCCTGTGGTGATGCGGAAAGCTAGGGTCCCAGAAGAGGCCCAAACTTCTAGTCCTCCCATTGGACAGAAGACAGCAAGGGTGCCCCACGATGACCCTGCTGATGTACCGGTGGTGAAATGGAAAGCAAAGATGCCACAAAATGGACAAAACTCTGACACCGGGAAGAAAGCTGAAGAGGACAATATTCCTGTGGTGAAGTGGAAAGCAAAAATGCCCCAGGAGGGATCCGAAGTTCCAGTTGTCAGGAAAAAAGCCAGAATGCCAGAGGAGAACCAGAGTCCTGACGTGCCGGTGGCCAAGTGGAAGGCCAAGATGCCTGCAGACAACCAAGCCTCCGATGTCCCTGTCAGCAGGAAAGCTGCCGTTCCATCGGACAGTTTGAAGCCTCAAGGACAGCATCGTTCCAATGCACACTCGCCCAAGGGGATTAGGAAAGTGGCCAGGATGCCTGCTCAAGACCTCGAAACAACCGCAGTGCAATCTTCAAACAAGGCACCAGAACCCACCCTTCCTGAACCGGTGACCCCACCCATCTCCCCCGTCAGCTCTCCTGTGCACCAGCCCCAGGAGGAGGAGACACACAAATCCAAAAAGCCACTGAGTCGGTGTTCTTCATTCTCAGAGTCTCGCTCTCCCTCTCCGCCGTCCATATCCCCCCAAGTGCGGATGGCTATAGCATCACCAGTCCTCTCGCGTAGAACCCCTTCCCCATCCCGTTCCTCCCTGGCAGGTAGTTTGGGGAGTCTATCTGGAGCCAGGCAGAGTCCCAGTGCCACCAGCCCTGCTCTCCAGCCCCGGAATCTGCAGCAGTATATGACTGGTGGGGGGCTGGGCGGACAGCAACATTCACCAGCCACCAGCCGGTCATTCACCGGAGGCATCCCCTCGCCAAGCCCTGCCGGGTCCAAACTCAGAACCCCTCGCTTGCAGTCGACTGGTCTGGTTAAGACAAACTCCCCACTTAAGGGGCTCACCCCACCTGGGGAGAGGAAGGCAAAGAGGATGCTACCTCCCTCCCCGGATACGGGAAGGTCAAGGTCCAGGGAACGGACAAACAAGAGAACGCAGCACATGTCGCCACCAGCACAAAGGTGAGCTTTGATGCTGCTCAGGTTCTGCATCATCCCTGGGACCCTGTTTCTTGCATAATAGGAAGTTTACTGTATCTCTCTCTCTCTCTCTCTCTCTATAGGGCTGTGCGGCAACCATCTCCAGCAGTAGTGGATGCAGGCGGCGATGATGATGACAGTTGGTTGGAAGGATGCTTCTAGTTCACTGTTCAAAGCAACTCCTCTTCATTTAGGCATCACTCCCACTACCTGTCGAATTGTAGGTACAATACATACCCTGGCATGGCATTACTGTATCAAAACATTCTGTATTTAAACTCATTATCCCAGTTGTATCAGCAGAACATTTTTTTTTGTCTTCTCTTTCTTTTTACGTGTCATGGGCATATCTTTTTGTGTTTTGTGTGTGTATTTATATCCTTCTGTGGGTACACATTGAACATTAAAAAAAAGGAAACTCTGTGAAGTTGCTACCAGTTTTCAAAAGGATCGTCATCATCATGGTTTGAAAAGTCTTCAAACCTGTGGTGTGTGTGTATGTGTGTGGGGAGGGGGGATCACATGACCATTCTAGTGGAGTATGGTAAGGGGTTTCTTACCCGCCACCTACATCCTGTGATACGTTAAACTCCTCACTGTGGAGCCCAGTATGCGCCTCAGGCAAGGGTGCCTTCAACTGCTAGAGAAAGAGAGAATTACATAGTGTTGCTATTCACCAAACCCACACCATTGTACAACCTCTGTTTGTTGTCCCTGCCGCTTCTCCTTGACTAATTGCATGTACTTGAGCATGACGGGGTCAATTCCATCCTCTCCTTCCTCCTCCTCCTTGGGCTCCTGTCTCCCTGCCAGCACAGCACCAGGGGGTTTGCTCCCTGCCTCTCCTCCCAGCACAGCACCACTGCTGCCAGGGACTGCTGGTTTGCTTTCAGCAGGGGGAGGCTGCTGGGCTAAGGACACCTCCTTGCCAACAGCTTTCGCTTGCAGGTGGTCGTTCTCTCTCGGGTCTCCTGTCCTGTGCCTCGCTGTGGGATCACCTGTGTCCTGCCTGTCTGTGGCCCCACCTGCTGTTGTTGCCACTCCTCCTCCACCCAGTCCTGCTGGTGCTGGACCTGTGGTCTCCTCCCATTTCTCTCCAAGCTGTCCGCTGGCAGTCCTCACTGCTACAGAAGGTATTGGTGCGTGGGTGGACTCAGTCAGACTTGTATATACAGGTACGAATGCCCCGACATTAGTTCTCGTGAGGAAACCACTGGATATTGTCTCATCCTTGGTGGACTGGACACTGAATGAGCTTGTGGTGTTAGCATCGTCTGGTTCAGATGTGTTCCACCAACTGTCCAGGGACATGACTGTTGGTGGGACAGCAAAGTTGCCTCCTCTCATGGTGGCCTCAGTTGGGAGACCCACCACCGTGGACGCATTGTTGGGCAACTCTGAGGCTGAGCTCACTGGAGGCCTGCCAGCTGGGTGATCAGTGGTGCCAGTAGTAGTGGAGGTCGGAGGATGTGGGTTGGAAGGAGGAGCTGCAGTGGATGCTGCAAGAAGAGACGTCAACTTTGCAGTTTCTGTTGCTGTGGTCACAGCAGGTGGGGGTGATGGAGAAGGAGCGGGGTTTGCTGCAGACAATGCATTGCCAGGAGGCAGCTGGGGCTCTGAGCTAGGCTGCTGGGCTGAAGCAGTTGGAAGCAGTGGTGGAGATGGTGCTGGTGGTGAGGATGGTGCCAAGCAGACTGGAGTCACGACGCCAGGCTGACCAGAAGGGGACGAAGTTTGGGGGACGGCTGGGTTTGAAGGTGGCGGTGAAGGCGTGAAGCTCATAGGTGCTCCAGGCAGCACTGGTGGTGTGTGCATGGCCGTGGCATGGACTCGAGAGTGACCACATGCTGAAGAAGTTCTAATAGATGACAGCATCGGCATTGGCGGTGGTGGTGTGAAGCTAGCAGGAGGCATGGCCACACCACTGGCTCCATACTGGTCATACAGCAGTGGGTAAGAGACATCCAAGTCAGGTGGCAGAAAGGACCCTGGTAGCAAGCTTGCTGGCAGCACTCCACCAGCACTGCCTAGCACTGGGTAGTTGAAGTCACGATAAGTCCTCTCCAGCTGCTCTGCCTCCTTCTCCATGCGGTCAATGGTTGCTCTTGACTCAGCAAGGAATGCTCCTGAAGTGTCAAAGAAGCTCACCTTTCTTAGTTCGGGGGTGATTGGGCCTAGATCCAGAGTGTAGGTGTGGCTGTCATTGCTGAGGGAGGATTGTGAAGGAGTGACCTTGGAGGTGTGCTGATGGTGCACGCCAGAGGATCGAGCAGAGCGAGAAGTCTTCTTCGAAGGTGAAGGTACACTAAAACCCATAAAACAGCTACAGTCGATTTCCGTTGCATTTGAACATTCCGTTTCCCGTTCACGGAAATTTATGGTTTGTGTGTGCCATAGGTGTACATTGAAATTGAGTGCACATACAAACCATAAATTTCCCATGAACGGAAACGGAATGCAAGGGAAATCGACTGTACTGCTATTAAATCCCCCTCACCTTTTACTCCCGGCTCTCTCTGCCTTGCCCTGTGTTCTCAGCCCAGCAGTATGAGGGTGCGTGTGCTCCAGCAGGGTATGCACGTCTTGGACATCTCGCTGAGCTGTCCTCAGTTGCAGCAGCTGCTCGTCCAGCCTCCTCTGGAGCTGGTGAGAGTGCTCTGTCTGTGCGGCCAAGTGCCTGCCCAGCTGCTTATTGTCGTACTCCAGCACAAGCAGTTCCCTGTGGTGTGCCTTGCGAAGTTGCTCCACCTCTGCCTGCAGTGAGAGCAGCTCTAGGTTGGGCTGAGACAGCTTGGCCTGCAGCTGCTTCAGGGTCAGCTGCTGCTGTTGGTAGTTGGCCTTCATCTCACTGTACTTGCTCTCAGAGAGAGAAAGCTGCTTCTTCAGTTCGGCTACTTTTTGCTTCAGGTGGTTGTAGTCAGCAAACTATGTTGGTAGGATAGAATCCTGAAATGCATCAAGGTTTTGAGGCTACTACTTACTTGAATTTGCTTCATCTGAGTCTCGTCCTTCTGTTTCTGTAGCCCTATCTCGCTCCAGGTGGCTTCTTGGAGCTGTGTCTGCAGTTTGTCCACGAATTTCCTTTGCTCGATCAACTCTCCCGACAGCTTTCTATTCTCTAGCTTCAGTGGTTCCACGCTCTCTAGATCCCTTTTAAGCTGAGCTGAGCTTCTCTCTAGCTCAGAGTGCTTGGATTTGAGACTCAACTCATATTCAACCTTCTCTCTGGTTTAAATGAACAGAAATCTCAACGAATGAATGCAAGAATGCATCGGATGCTTACTGGTGTAACTTTTCTTCTGCTTTCTTCTCAATTTGGGCCCTCATCTGCTTCATGTTCTCCTCCAATTGCTCGGTGATAGTCTTGGCTTGGTCCTTCTCGAGGGCGACTGCTCTCTTGTCTAACTCCAGCTCCCTCTTGAGTCTCCCCTCCTTCTGCCTCAGGGTGTTCAGTTCCTCCAATAGAGTCTGACGCTGGGAGTAAATCCCTGCCTCAAGCTCCTTAATAGAAACCACAATTCACAAATTCATATTCCCTGCAACTCCAGTAGAAAGACTTACCTGCTCCTTCCTGCGGTACTTTTCCATTATGCGCTGCTCTGACTTCCTGACCTCTTCCATCCTCACCTGGTGTGCATGGTACACCACCTCCTTTTCCTTTGCTAGCTCCTCCTGGTACCTCTGCCTCTCCTCCAGCCTGGCCTTGGCCAGCTCCCTGCTACGGTAAAGGGTCAACTCTGTTTCAAGCTGCCGCTTGTAACGAGCTTCCAGGTCCCGCTGAAATGCAGAGAGTCTGTCTTCAAGAGAGAGCTGGCACTTGGCCGATTCTTCCTCTGCTCTACGAGCATAGGATGTGTCCAGTTCTTCCAATCTATCAGCTGTAAGGAAGAGATTGCATGTGTATCACATGTGCAGGGGAGGGGGAGGGATATGCACCTCAAGTTTCTAACCCCCCCCCCCCCCCAGGAGATGAGTGGAGTAGATGTGGACACTCATGAAGTACTTACTAATTGACTTTTTTGAAGGAGATGAGTGGTGGCTGACTGGTGGCTCTGAGGGTGGCCTGAGTAAGGGTGAGGGTGCAGGGGTGGTCCCACAGTGAACTGCTGCTGCTGCACAGTCGTGACTGGCAATGAGAGCCTCTAACAGCTTCCCCAGAAACCCATCTGCATTGGGAGCACAGCTATTAGTCAAAACAAGTAGTGGGGGGATATCTTGCCTTTACTGCTGTTTAGATGAGATTGGAGATGTCGGTACAAGTTTGAGGATGGCGATATTCGTAAAAAGCTAATCAAATCTTCTTCAGCAATGAGCTATAGAAAAATGTAAAGGTTATAGCAACACTGAAATACATCTTAAAAGCATTTGCACCTTCTCCATGGTGAGACCAGCCTCAGGAAGGAAAATGGAAAGACTGTACTCGTATCCAGCATTTTTGAGGTACTCGGCCACCATGCTGTCAGTTACTTGGTGTCTCATAGATTTACGAGGGGATTTAGGGGGGGAGAAACTGGATGTTGAGCCTTCCATGGTTTTGTGTAGCTCCATAGCCAGTTTGTTCCTCAACTGAGACTGCAGAAAGACAAAACAGGCTAAAAATACAAGCAAGAAGGGCTAGCAAAGTGAAATTACCTTCAGGGAGTCTAAAATCCCTCTTCCCTGGAGAGACTGGTACAACTGAGCCCTAAAATCCTCGCTAGTCATTACCCTGGTAGCCATCTTCCAGCTTCTTGGTCGTGTGAGATAAACAAACCAACTTTCCCGCTGAAAAATTTGTAAAATCTTCCAGATAATGCCCACCCCTCCCCAGTCCAGAAATCATTCTAAATAAAGCCCACCTTCCTAATCAAACTACCTTTTTGTGAAGTTGTGTGGTAAGTTATTTCATATTCAGTGTTCATCGAACTTTTATTTTTCTCCCCTCTTCTGCCAAATAGTTATCATCATGATTACAGACGTCCAATTGGCTGTATTTGCCAACATTCTGGGGGTGACACTGTTCCTTTTGGTCGTCCTCTTCCACTATGTCACAGCTAATAACCCCAAAAATAAAGAGTGAGTGTTCCCCCCTTCCCCAAAGAGCCATCGTCTTTATTGTGTTTGTCACATCCATTACAGATCATAGCATACATCTGCGGATTGAATTTCAAAGACTGGTGATACATTCATGACAGGCAATATTCCATTATTGTGCTGAAAAAAGATTTTTTAAAAAATGACTTCTAATTAACTTGTGTCTTGGGATGCGGTCCTTTGGGTTTTTTCTTTGAGTATGTTCTTGATGAAAAACTCGCCGGCTTTGTAAGAGGATCTCACCAGAGGCCCACTGGCTGTGTATGCAAATCCCAACTCCTTTCCCATCTCCTCCCAAAACTTAAACTTCTCAGGAGGAACGTATTCTTTGACCTAATTAGAAACCACAATGCAAAAACATAACTTCATAATGCCAAAGTATAGGGGGTGTGGCATCTTGCCTTTAAATGCCATTTGGTGGGCTGCATGTATTGTCCTAATGTGACACAGTCCACTCCAGAATTCCGCAGATCTATCAATCAATCAATTTCAACAGTGGCTGTGCTGTGTATACAGTGCATACCCATGAGAGCCTGCAATACTTGGTGGTCAGTCTCTCCACACCCCAACATGATGGAGCTCTTGGTCACCATCCCTGGAACAGACTTTTTGGCCTGTTCTAACACGGATAGACTCTGCTTGTATCCCGCACGAGGGTCACGCACTAACCTGGAATACCAGTCATATTTAAGTGATGCTGTCTGGCTCCCCCAGAGAGCTAGCTATACCATTGGAGGTCTTCTACAGTTTCAATGTTGTGGGCATAAACGTCCAGTCCAGACTTTGCCACCATGTCGACATGCTCCATGGCACCCCCAAAATCAGGAGTGAGGCATTCAACAAGAATAGAGCTGTTCCTGTTAGAGAGGGAGGCCCCATAGTAGAGTCCATCACCATGAATGAGCTGAATTAAAAATACCTTTTCTTTATCTCTTTGACAGTCTGAGCAAAATGCTCTGCACCAGCATCAGGTAAATCTAATTAGGAAAGGTGGGCAGATAGCTGTGACCCCCTATTTCCTCCCTCACAGATGATGACATACCGTCCCTATCCACAGAGGTGATGACAATGTAGTCCAGTCCCCAGGCTGCTATGGCCTCAGCTGTGTTGACCGGCTCCTGTGGGTCTGGTGGGGGAGGGGCCTTGGAGGTCTTCACGGAACAGAAACGACAGCCCCTGGTGCACTGGTCTCCCAGGATCATGATGGTGGCTGTAGCAGTCCCACTCTCCCCACCATTCCAGCACTCCCCTATGTTAGGACACTTGGCCTCCTCGCATACCTAAAGACTTCCACCCTGAATTTGGACATACTGGGGTGAACACAACTCACTGTATTCAGTTTGAGCTTTCTAAGATCATTCTGTAATCTGGCATAGTTCTTTCCTTTGGGGATATCTGTTTTCAGCCACTCTGGGAGTCTAAGTCTATCCATGAATGATACACATAACAAAATGGTGGTTTACTGGGTGTAGCTGGCAGCCTTAATACATACCTCTGTCCCTTCTTCCTGATAAGGGTGTCTGGTGTCTGAGGGGCATAGCCAGCCACAAACTCTGCAAAGCCTGGTCCATTGACCAGTCTCTCCTGTTGCTCTTTGGTCAGGGAACTCTTGTGTCTGGCAGGAACAGGCTGGGGACACACCACTGAAGCTGGGCTGGTGGCCTGGAGGACAAGCAAACTTATAGCACCATTTTGAATTAACAGTATTTACTTTACCTTAGCTACCGAAGAGAAAATACCACTTCTCTTCAGCATCTTTTGCTGTTTATGGTGTGCATCATATGGAATAAGATGGAGGTGGGTGTTAATTGGAAAGCCATTGGTAAAAATGGCCCAAGACCCCCAATTCATTGATGTGGATAAGCTGGAGAGGGAGCTGGTTTCAGCTTTGGAAGCAGACAGAAAGTATTCAAGGGAGAATGATGCAAAATTCAGAGCAGTGCATCAGAAAGTGGCCACTTATGAGGAATTTAGGTAATGAGGTCTTAAAATAAAATTTTCCTAGAGGCTAAAATCACTTTTTTAGGGACATTGTGAAAGCATCCCACTTGACTTCACTAGATCGTGATGATATTACTGGTCGAAAGGGAAGGAAACAGCCTTGGAATCCAGTGGCTGCAGCAGCAACCTCATTAGAGACCACCACCACTAGTAGTGTTAGTGGTAACCATGGCAACAAGGGAGCACCACTACTCCTGAATAACATCCAAGACTTTCTGAGAGAATGGAAGAGGCTAAAAGGATCTCCCAAACAGCAATACCAGTGAGTTCATGTGTCATGCATTGATCTTGAAAATATTCGCGAATGCAGATTTCTTCTTCAAATTGGTGGACAAAGCTATAGCAGGCTCTTCAAAGTTGAAATAAGGTTAATAATAATGTCCGTTGTTATGTTATGGTCCTATTAGTATGGTTTTGCTTTCAGCATGGGTTTGTTGGGTGAAATTCTGGAGGTTTTCAACATCTGCTTGGATGAGAGTGGAGATTGCAATGCAGTATTGGAGATACTCATGGAGCTGAGCAAGAGCTCAAGGTTTCGACTGGCCCTGAGTTTTCTTGGAAAAGATGAAAAGAGAGCAGTAGGTCTTTGTTGGTTGAGTGTGCTGTGTGATACCTATGGGAATTATTCCTACAGGCTCAAGAGTTGTTACAGAAATTGGACACATTAGCCTCCAAGGAGCTCAATAATGAAAGAACTACATGCTTACAGCAGCTCTTTGAGCTCTACTCTATTGATACATGATTACTAATCTCTTATCAACAACATCTTTACTTAAACAGAGAGGAGACAAATTGACTGCAGTGATGATGTAATCAATAATAGGCTAAATGTGGCATACCCAAGATAAGGAAGTGAAATGTTATTCACCTGGGAGTCTAATGTGTTTGTGTATGAAAGGTCAACTATGAATAGACTTTAACCCATTACATAAAGATTACACAAGCCTGCAGCTCAAAATAGTACTTTGTGGTTGAAGTTATCGCAAATTATTATTGGTAAAAGCATAGGTTACACACACGCAGCATGTTTGTGGCCGTACTACACACTGACATACTCCATTCAGCACATGTTCTACATTCATCTTCCATGCGGACTGGTGGTGTAGTCAGATTTGTAGAGTGGTGTAGTATATTCAGGGTTCCTGTAGCTGGCACTATCCGTCCCAGGCACTCCGCCATTGGAGACCTTCACGTAGTGATGGTTATATCCAAACCGCGTGGTCCTGTTCGTCAGACAGGGGATTACCTTTGGGCGACGATAATGATAGCTGGTGGAGGTGAAGTACCATTTGGGCTGTGGTGGTTCAGTAGGCTCTTCCTCCCTCATAGACGAATCCCCTGTAATTATTAGAGCGTGAGCTTGTGTTTAGTCTCAAACCTGCAAAGTGCATACATCTTTCATTGAAGTCTCGCCTGTATGTGGTTGAAAACAGCTCCTTATTGGCTTTTGCTAGAGCTTCCCTGGCATCTTCTTCGCAAGAGCGCACTTGCTCCAGGATCTCGGGATCAATGGTCGCGGCTACATGCTTTAGACCACCACAAGCCTTTCTGGCATTCAGCTGTGGTTGTTGGCATGTTAATAGGGTGATGTCTATATTTCCTGCCGCCCTCTAAAAAGTACATTGCATTATGTAATTAGGATGATGTAATGTCTGGTGCTAAATTTAACACAGTCATACTTTGGTGGTTGGTTTCTTGTGTTGCTCTGGTGAACTTTGGATGAGTTGATGATTATCTTCCTGGATACTGGGCTTCTGAAATAACATTTTAAACTTTTCAGTGATGTAATCATAATTTTAGCTAAAAATATATTGTGTACACGTTAGTCTCCTAGCTAGACCCCATGGCTCACAGCCACGTTTGGTTAGACTACACAGCATACCTTCTGAGGTGGCTGGGCTAGAGGGTGGCTCATGCTAGTGAAAGGTTGGAGATGGGGAAGAATTGTTTTTGTATCTCTCCTAATCTCTCTGATCTGAGGCGTTGGTGAATACATGAACTTACTTTTGTATCTAAATAAAAAGTACATTTAAGTATAACATTAACGTAAAAAGGACATTATGAAAACACTGTGTAGACCACTAAAAAATAATTGCCTTTTTCTCACCCAATAATTTGATTCAGCTAGCTAATGCAGACACTACTTAGATAGATACCTGCCATTTTTGAGAAGGTTCTTAATTTCATCCATCCCTCATGAAGCAAAGGTGTGAAGCTAAAAATGTAAAGGTGTGAAGTGCAAATCAGTGTGAACATGCATCAAAGCAACGGCGTCTTTGCGCATGCTCAGCCTTGAGCCCCGCCCACCAACTGGTGGAAGGGATCGAGAGAGGAGAGTGATGGAGGGGGTATAAAAGGGAGAGATCTCAGCCGTCTGAGCAGTATCGGGAATAGAAATTTGCTGTGGACTTTTTTTTTACACAAGGACCAAGGACAACCGACTTCACTTGGGAATTATTACGGAGCTAAAGCAGCATTTTGTTGACTTGCTAAACTAATCATGTCTTCTAATGGAAAGAAGGCCAAGGAGGCTGAAGTTGAACTGGACCCACCTGATGCAGTAATAGTTGGAAGCAACATACAAGAGTAAGTTGCCAAAATGTAAAAAGTTAGCTAGCTAGAAAAAATATATAGATATATAGCTAGCTAGCTAGGTAGCTTAAATGGGTCAGCATTGATTTCTTATTTTAACAGAGTGAAAGGAGAGAAGGAGAAAAAGGAAGAGAAGCCCAAAGTCAAGCCATCCCAACTCTTTCATTTGGTAAGAATGGCTATTTTTGACGGCAGCACATTCCATTAATCGTTTCTTCCATTTTTCAGTTCCGCTTTGCCTCGCCGTGTGATGTTCTCCTCATGCTGCTGGGCACGATAACAGCCATTGCCCACGGCTGCGCCCTGCCAATATTCACGCTCTACTTTGGGGATCTTGTTGACGGCTTCATCATCGAGGCCATTTCCACGAACATCTCCAATACCGTGAGCAGCCAGATAGCCAATGGCACTGCACGTCTTGTGCCCGGAGACCTGATGGCAATTGGAAGTGCGATGGGCATGGATTTCCCTCAGAATGCTTCGATTGACTGTGACTCCACCTTCCAGTTTCTGGTGGGGAGTTCGTACACCCCTCCCACCACCATCACCACTGTCCTGCAGTCAATCAACAACACCAGGCTGGCCGACGCCGAGTGTCTCCTGGGCAACGCCTTCATCGCCAACATCAACATCTACACCTACGCCTTCGTTGGGATTGCTGTGGCGGTGTGGCTCGTGAGCATGACGCAGATAGCCACCTTCCAGTTCACCTCCGAGAGGCAGGTGCATAGAATCCGGCTGCGGTACTACAGGGCCATCATGAGGCAGGACGTTGCCTGGTTTGACGCAAATCCCACGGGAGCACTGGTCAATCGGCTCTCAGAGTGAGTACCCAGAGGCATTGTAAATTTGATTTTCAATCTCTTTCTCGCTCCCCCCCCCAATGCAGTGATATTGACAAGATATACTTGGGAATCGGAGACAAGCTGGCAATCATGATTCAGTGGATGACGTCATTTTTTGCTGGCTTTGCTTGCGCCTTCTCTCAGGACTGGAGGCTGACTCTCCTTCTCTTGGCCTTCACGCCATTGATGGCCATCAGCGGAGGATTCCTGGCCAAGATCACTTCCTCCTTCACCAGCAAGGAGCAGACGCAGTATGCTGACGCGGGTGCAGTGGCTGAGGAGGCCCTCTCCTCTGTTCGGACCGTGTATGCCTTTGGGGGAGAGACAAAGGAAGCTATGAAGTAAGACTGTCACATTAGGATACCGTAGAATGCATGGTGTTAACCCAACACTCCTCTTTACACCTTAGGTACGACAGCAAGCTGAAGCAAGCTCTTAACCTTGGCGCCAAGAAAGGGACCTTGGTAGGAATCTCTCTTGGACTGGTTTTCTTTTTCCTGTTTGGGATATATGCTGTTGGGTTTGGGTTCGGTGGCTACCTGGTGGCCGAGCAGGGCGCCACGGGAGGCACCATCCTGACCGTCTTCTTCTGTGTGGTCATCGCAGCCTTCTCCCTGGGACAGGCATCTCCAAACATCGAGGCTCTCTTCACAGCAGCGGGGGCCGCTTCGACCGTGTACGAGACCATCGACAGGATCCCACCCATCGATTCTTCCTCAGACGAAGGAGCTAAGCCCGAAAAGCTCACTCCAACAATCGAACTGAAAGATGTGGACTTCACCTACCCCACTAGGCCAGATGTCCAGGTAACAGTGACTCCCTCGTGATCGTATCTTGAGTTTTATACGACTGCACTTTCCTTCAGGTCATGCACAGTGTGAGCCTGAAGGCCAATGTTGGCCAGACGGTGGCGCTGGTTGGCTCCTCGGGCTGTGGAAAGAGCACGGTGGTACAGCTCATACAGAGGTTCTATGACGTGGACTCGGGAGAGGTAAGGAGCGCACCACAGAGCCACAGGATAGTGATAGAACATTGTGAACTGTGTAATCTGCAGGTGTTGGTGGGGGGAATGAACGTGAAGGATCTGAACCTGAAGTGGCTGAGGGAAAATATTGGCGTGGTGTCCCAGGAACCTGTCCTGTTCGACACCACCATCGTGGAGAATATCCGCTATGGCAGGGAGGGTGCCACTCTGGAGGAGATCATGGAGGCTGCCAAGAAGGCCAATGCCCACAACTTCATCTCCGAGCTTCCAAACGGCTACGACACCAATGTTGGAGAGGGAGGAGCACAGCTCAGTGGTGGACAGAAACAGAGAGTGGCCATTGCCCGCGCTCTCATCTCTGACCCTCGCATCCTCCTCCTCGACGAGGCCACCTCAGCCCTGGACGCAGAGAGCGAGGCAGTGGTGCAGGAGGCCCTGGACAAGGCCAGGGAGGGACGCACCACCATCGTCATTGCTCACCGCCTCTCCACCATCCAGAATGCCGATTACATATGTGCAATCAGTGATGGCCGTGTGATGGAGGTGGGAACACACACCCAGCTCATGGAGAAGAAAGGAGTCTACTACGACCTGGTACAAGCTCAGGTAAGTATTGTTACTAGCCCCAAAACCCTTAAATCCTAAACTATTTCTGTTTTCTTCACAGTCATTTGGTACAGATGAACTGTTTATTGAAAGCAAGTCACTGGGTCGTCTTTTCTCCCGTAAGGATTCGGAGCCTCAGGGGCAATCCAGCCAGCTCGCCCGGCAGCAGAGCTATCAGCATCAGGCGTCTGGTGAGAAGAAGAAGGATGTGGGTCAGGAGCTGACTCTCAAGAAGAAGCTGGAGGAGTGGGACAAGGAGATTCCCAGTGTCTCCCTCTTTCGCGTGCTCGCTCTCAATGCCAGGGAATGGTGGCTGATTGTCCTGGGGGTCCTGGGCTCTGCCATCAATGGCTCCATCTTCCCTCTCTTTGCCATCATCTTTGGGGAAATCCTTGCCGTCTTTTCCCGTCCAACGGGAGCCGAAATTCTTGATGGAATTGGCGTGTGGGCAGGGCTCTACGTGGTCCTAGGATTTGTCTCTGGAGTGGCTATCTTTTTCAAGGTACAAATACTAGTTCTAATGTTGGTGATAGTATCTATCTGGTTTTTTTTTTCCTCAGACGTTTTCTTTCACCATTGCTGGAGAGAAGCTCACCTTCCGTCTTCGCTCTCGCCTCTTCCGTGGTTTCCTCCGCCAAGAGATTGGCTGGCATGATGACGAGCGGAATTCTACGGGGGCCCTGACCACAAGACTGGCACATGATGCTGCTCAAGTTCAGGGGGTAAAGCCTAGCTCTAGTGCACTATACCCTAGGTCAGATGTGTCTCTTTGACCACAAGCTGTAGATCAGCCATTAATCCATACACTTCTAACTCTGTGATCTCCTTTTCTAGGCCACTGGGAGTCGCGTTGGGGTTCTCTTGGAAGGCTTCGTCAGTCTCTTCTTGACCATCATCATTGCGTTTGTGTACTCCTGGCTGGTGACGCTGGTCATCCTGGGGGTGGTTCCTCTCATTATCATTGCCGGCAGCTTCCAGGTCCAGATCTTCACGCGCCATGCCACCAAAATCAAGAAGAACCTTGAGAATGCTGGGAAACTCGCTGTGGATTCCATTGACAACATCCGCACCGTGGCTTCCTTGACCATCGAGGACAAGTTCGCTTCCAAATACACGGCTGAAGTGACCCGGCCGTACAAGGCGTCCATTCGCATCCACCCCATCTCCTATGGCTTCACCTACTCCTTCTCCCAAGCCATCATCTTCTTCCTGTACGCCATAGTCTTCCGTTTCGGAGGTTTCCTGGTCAACCAGGATCCCGACAGCATTCTCCACGTGGAGTTTCAAGACATCTTCATTGTCTTCATGGCGATCATCTTCGGGGCCATCTCTGTGGGCCAGGCATCTGCTTTTGCTCCGAACTACGCCAAGGCAAAGCTCTCGGCCAATCGCATCTTTGCCTTGCTGGACAGGAAGCCACTCATTGACAACTACTCCGAGGAGGGACAGAAATTGGTGAGTCATGGGGTGACAGATTTATTATGTAGCTAGCTGTGTGTTCACTTCCCCATAGAAATGTCTTGGGCCAGTGCCCATTCAAATAGTACTTTGACAAGACAGCAAGTTGTAATTTGGCATTCGTGTTTGTGAAGGGTTAAGATAAGCAAAAGCTGACTGTACAAATTGTTATTTGACAGGAGAAAGTGTCTGGTGTTGTGTCCTTGGATACGGTCAACTTTTCCTACCCGACGCGCCCCGAAGTGCCCGTGCTGCAGGGCCTCTCCGTCCGCCTGGAGCCGGGGAAGTCCCTTGCCCTGGTGGGCCCCAGCGGCTGCGGGAAGAGCACCATCGTCACCCTCATCGAGAGGTTCTACGATCCCTCCTCCGGCATGGTCAAGATGGAGGACGTGGACGTCAGGGACCTCAACATCAACTGGCTGCGCTCCCAGATCGGAATCGTGTCCCAGGAGCCAGTTCTCTTTGATGCCAGCATCGCAGAGAATATCCGGTACGGGGCTCTCTTCCGGGAGGTGACGGATGATGAGGTGACAGCTGCAGCCAAGGCGGCGAACATCCACAGCTTCATCGAGACCCTGCCACAGGTGAGTGAGCGAGTGCTCTCAGTGTAGAATGGGGCTGATGGTCTCACCAGCCAGATGGCCTTTCTGAGCGAGAAAGACTTGATGTTGTGATTTATTCTCCGTTTGCTCTTGCGTATTGGCAGGGTTACGGCACCAACGTGGGTGCAAAGGGCACTCAGCTCAGCGGAGGGCAGAAGCAGAGGATTGCCATCGCCAGGGCGCTGATCCGAGACCCCAAGGTGCTCCTTCTTGACGAGGCCACGTCGGCACTGGACACGGAGAGTGAGAAGGTGGTGCAGGAGGCTCTGGACAAGGCCAGGGAGGGCCGCACCACCATCATCATTGCTCACCGCCTCTCCACCGTCTACAGCGCAGACACCATTGCCGTGATCAAGGGAGGGAAGGTGTTGGAGAGTGGCTCCCACTCGGAGCTCCTCGCCAGCAAGGGCCTCTACTACAAGCTCAACAAGTTCCAGATGCTCAAAGAAACTGTTGAAGATGAACAGTAAACACTTTTCACAACACAAAGTCCAGTGCCCATTATTATGCCATACTTAGCTGTAGCTATCTCCTGCCCACACACTTCCACACAATCCTCATACTTCGTGCATACTTGGCTATTGACTGTAGACTTTTTGTTGCCGTTAAATCAACTTTTTTTCATTGAGTTAAAATGGAAATTAATTGTTCTCAGTATCCCAGAAGCTTCTCGTATTTTGTTTTCCTGAGGTGGTGCAGCTGCATGGGAGGGGCTCTTTAATTAGAATAGTGGCGGACAAGATGATGCACACCCATACCTTTCTCATGTCCTTGAACTTCTGAACAAACTCGACCACTGGGACTTTAGAATCCAGAAAATTGTCACCGTAAACCTATGAGTTTAATGCACACGTGATTCTTTGTCAGTGAGTGAGTGAGCTGGTCTGTCAGAACCAACCTCTGATTCAGTGTCTGCTTCATTGACGGCTGTCTTCATCTGAGCAATCACGTTTCTCATTTGGTAGCGCTAGCACGATAACCACAGCATCAGGTTTTCAATTCGCTGTGCTCTCATGAGGTCACTCACTTCAATCAACTGCTGCTGCTCCTTCAACTTTTTCTCATTCTCCTCTTTCAGAGCTTCCATCTCCAGGAACTGTGACAAAGACAATACTACTGTGACCCTGAAGGTCTGAGATGCAGCTATCAGGATGCAGCTATCAGTATGCCCCCCCCCCCTCCCTCCCTCCCTCCTCACCTTCTCTTGGAGTTCTGTCCAGCCTTCCTGGATCTCTGGCTCATGACCAAGGTTGATAGCTGGGTGGGAGTGAGGGTGCAATGTACGTCAAGAATGCCACAGCCTTGGCCTTTCTTCCTCTCTCACCTGCCTGGTCCTCGTTGTCCTGGAAAAGGTTCTCCCTGTCTCGCTGAATCATCTTGATCTACGTACACCCACACACACACAATAAAGCGAATGTGAAAGGTCGTGTACAGATACAGATGGTGGTGCAATGTCAGCTGCCTTACCACATCCAGGTTGGAGACAAACTCGTCCACCAAAACTGCCCCTTCCACATCACTCAGGAAGCTCTTCAGGTCTTCAGTACTACATTACACATGCATGCCACATTATGCTACACACTCTGCTACAGCATACTACTGGACCTCACCACCCACCTCATCTCACTGACTTGGTCAAACTTCTCGGGAACTGGGGGGCACTTGTACCTCCTCTGGCCAGCAGCACCACTAGCCCCTACAGACTGTGTGCACATGAGGACAAAAAACTTGAGACCACATCTCAAGGCCATGAGACAGCACCTTGACAGACCCATCACACTCAGTAGAGGGGATCGTTCTTACCAAGTTGGGGGCAGAGCATCTTGGCCTGGTCTCTGGTGAGTCCGGGGCCCCTCCATGCATGGTGGACAGCTGCGATGGCACGGAGCTGTAGTGGTATGGAGCAAAGCCACCGGAGCTCGTGGAAGGGAAGGAGCCGACCACAGGGACCCCGGGCATGGAACCCTGCGAGGAGCCGCTGGGGTAGGGGAGGGGGCTGGTGGGACAAGGCGGATGCTCGTTGAACTCCCGGATCACCTGCTCAATGGCACGGCCCAGCTTGGAGTGCACATTGAACTACATAGCACATGATCACGTACAAGTGAGATGGGGGGGGGGGGGGGGGGGGT
>JAAGOD010071748.1_pt1 | contig 19409 bp, 15 predicted proteins | sample 8389681 | NCBI WGS metagenome assembly JAAGOD01 (sample SAMN13964374, study PRJNA552185) | sponge metagenome | biome: deep-sea hydrothermal vent fields; feature: spots directly above weak diffusing fluid; material: seawater and sediment | host: Tedaniidae sp. KZ-2020 ... | reverse complement strand
TTACAACTACGTCATGAGATTTTTTGTCCCTCATTCCTTTCACAACCCATTCGCTTAAAACTTCTGAACTGACCGCCTTACTCACTAAATAATTAAGGGTTAATTTTATTTAAATCTACACTAATTTTAATGAATAAATTCTTTGCCAAAACCTTTTTCTTAGGCAAAAAAACATTATTTCTGCCACAATGTCATTCAACTAACGAAGAACTAACCAAAAGATCAGGGGAATCGGCTGATCCTCCCGAAGGCACAGTTGTTTATACGGATCATCAAGATTCAGGTAGAGGACAAAGGGGAAACAAGTGGATAGCAGCACCGGGAAAGAATGTTTTAATGTCTGTTTTACTGCGTCCGAAATTTCTGGCCCCAGAAGATCAATACTATTTGAATCTTATCTCCGGATTAGCCATTGTTGACACCATCAGGGAAAAAATTGTCGGAAAAGATGTGTGGTTAAAATGGCCTAATGATGTGTACATTGATGGAAGAAAAATTGCCGGAATTTTGATCGAAAGTAGTTTTAGAGGAGATAAATCGGGGTCATCCGTGATCGGAATCGGTCTAAATGTCAATCAACTGGACTTTGACAAGATCACAGCTACTTCTATTAAACTTCAGACCGGTGATGAGAGTGATCTTGACAGGGAAGAAATCATGGAAAGACTCCTGATCCATCTGGAAGGTTGGTACCTAAAACTGAAAAACGGAACAAAAGAGCCTATTCTCAATACCTATCACCGCTTATTAATGTGGAGGGGAGAAATACATACTTTCAAATCTGGGTCGGGAGAATTTAAAGGGGAAATTACGGGTATTAACGAATCCGGTAAGCTAACGATTAGAGTAGGAACCAACCTCAAAGTATTCGATGTAAAAGAAGTAGCGTTTGTTAGTTAATGTCTTCATGAGTCACGAAGTGTCCTGCCAAATTGATCATTTTATGAATAACCGAAAAAGATAGTTAAGAAACATTGAATCCGAATCCATTAGTTGAACGCTGGATTTTTGAGAATACCCCCTTCAATTGCTTGGTCTTTTTGAACGAACCCTCTAGACATTTTATCTCCGGTATTCATTAACTCTTATGCTATCTGACTTTTTTAAAGATCGGCTAAATGGCCCTTACGGTAGTCCCTCACGTTATCCATTATAAAGGTTTTCAGCAAACCTCTCTCCTTTACCTGCCATCCACATAATTCTGCATATAGCCGTATCTTTCCATGAGGTTCCCGTCTTCTGTGATTGTGGCACGCTTTATCACTTCTTTCTCATCCGTTCCCAACAAGAGCGGAATCACATTTTTCATCAATTCATTCCCAAAACTTTCCGATGCATCTCTTGACAATTCGCATGGCAGATTATCCACAGCCATTACAGTGATATTACCTTCATCGGTGATGGCTTGCTCTATCCGGTCATCACTTGGATTGAAATCATAAATAGGATGGTCAATCGTGCAGGGCTGCCTAGTGGAAGGAATGGAGCCGTCGATGTCACAGGTGATGTCGGCAATGATTTTAATATTAAAATCATTCTTTGGTATATCTTCCCTGTGAAACAGCACCGGAGCCGACGAATCCCAAAATGCGCAGGCAATAAGCAGGTCAGTGACTTTGGTATACTTCAGGAAATCACCTTCATACAATTCGGGGTACTCATAAAATTCATTTCTATGAAACCCTCCCCCATCCCTTTTTTTATGATAATCCCGGGAATTAAGCTGGGTAAAAACCGGCTCATCAAATTTTTCAATAAGAAAATCATGAGGAGTAACCTGCTTGATACTGACATCATGCAAAACCTCCATTGCGCCTTTAGCTACCCTTCCTCCGCCAGTGATCCCGATTTTTATATTCGGCAACTTTATTTTCTTGAATTCCGTCTTTAAATCGGCATAATCAAAACACTCATGCGCTCTTCTGAGATTAAAAAGATTGTATCTTTTACCATAGGTCCAAAAGGCATTATAAGCTCCTACAATCCCTGCCCATCTTCCAAACGCAATGACACGGTGGCCTTGTTCATTGGTGAGCATTTCCCAGTCAATCAGGCGAATCTTTTTATCCAAAACGGATCGCAGTAAATCCCGATTGTAGGTTTGTTTTTTTATGGTGTGGGAGAAGAAAAAATGTGTTTTCCCCGGTATTAAGTTTTCTATGGGCACTTCCTTAACACCCAGAATGATATCACAGTCAGCCACAGATTCCACAACAGGGAGTCCTTCACGCCTGTATTCATCATCCAGAAAACATCGGATATCGCTGGATTGAACTTTGACTTCGATCTTATGGGCTTCCTTCAGTTGATTTGCCTGAAAGGGGGTAACAGGTGTTCTTCGATCTATGGGTATTTTTCCTTCCTTTATGATCCCGATCTTTGTCATTTCATTTCATCTTTCTAATAAACGAAACTAATCAATCTAGCAGGACAGATCACTACTCTTTCTTGAGATCGTCAATATCTTCCCGATTTTTGAGTTTTTTATCCTCTACATACTTGTTGAGGAATCTATTCAACGCATCGATCGGCATGTTAGAGGAAATTTCTCCAAAAGAACCAATCTTGAATTCCAGTCCATCCAGGTCTTTATGTACCTTCGCTTCTTCTTTTTTCCGCTTACTCATATACTTGCTATTTTGCTATTTAACAGGTGAATGGAAGACTTGATTCTTACCGCAACCTTTTCAAAACCTATGATCACTATTAAAGTCATCAGGTGCGGTCCCGATCCTTCCCCCGTAAGTGCCAGTCTTAGCGTTTGCATGTAGTGCTCCGGCTTGTGATCAGCAACTTCCAGCGTCTTCCGAAACAAATCCTCAACAGATTCGGTAGTCAGGTTTTTTTGATCTTTCAGTGCTTCACCAAATAATGATAGTACTTTTGAGGCCTCCTTATTCCATTTCTTCCGGGTTACTTTTTCATCAAACTCCTTCGGATCATTGAAAACAATCAATCCTTTTTCAACAAACTCCTTGGGGAAAGTCACTCTTCCTTTTAACAGGTCAATGATTTGAATCGCTTTTTTCTGGGGACAATCAATTCCGTGCTCTTTGAATGCAACGATCAAATCCTCCGCAAAGTATCCGGAATCAGTTGCTTTGATGTATTGCTGATTAAACCATTTGGCTTTATCAAAATCAAACCGGATAGCGGCTTTATTGATGCTATGTTCGGAAAATGCATGCACTAATTCTTCTCGGGAAAAAATCTCCTGCTCGGTGCCAGGATTCCATCCCAGCAGTGCCAGAAAATTAATAAGTGCTTCGGGCATAAAGCCGGTTTCTTTAAATCCGACGGATGTTCTCCCGGTTTCTTTATCTTCCCAGTTCAGAGGAAAAATGGGAAACCCTGCTTTATCTGTCGCTCTTTTGCTTAGTTTGCCATTTCCGTCCGGCTTCAGGATGAGAGGTAAATGAGCAAACTCCGGCATTTCGTTTTCCCACCCCAAATACTGATAGAGTAATACGTGAAGCGGAGCCGACGGAAGCCATTCCTCTCCACGAATAACGTGGGTGATCTTCATTAAATGGTCATCCACAATATTGGCCAGATGATAGGTGGGCATTCCATCAGATTTCATGAGAACCTTGTCGTCCAGTGTTTCGGTATGTGTCCTCACCCATCCTCTGACCAGGTCTTTCATTCTCACTTCTTCTTTCCTCGGTATTTTTATTCTGATAACAAAGGGGTCGCTATTGGCCAGCCGTTGCTTCACCTCTGCTTCCGAAAGAGTAAGCGAGTTTTTCATGGTCGTTCGAGTGATCGTATCATATTGTGGATTCATCACCCGATGCTCTTTGAGCCGTTCTTGCATCGCTTTCAGTTCTTCCGGAGTATCGAAAGCATAATATGCCTTTCCGTCGGCCACCAGTTTTTCAGCATACTGCTGGTAGATTTCTTTTCTTTCCGACTGCCTGTACGAACCCAGCACACCTCCCTGACTCGGACCTTCGTCAGGACGAATCCCACACCATTCCAGGGTTTTTTCAATGTATTCTTCCGCCCCTTTTACAGACCGTTCCCGATCAGTGTCTTCTATTCTCAGAATGAATTTACCTTTGTATTTTCTGGCAAAGAGGTAATTAAAAAGGGCGGTTCTCACTCCACCAATGTGCAGACCTCCCGTGGGGCTTGGTGCAAATCTTACACGTACGTTTTTCATTTGATTAAGTGAATTGGAGCACAAAAATAAGGATCAGCAAATGGAAAGGTGAACGAAAGCACTTATTTTATCCGATAAGTAGCGATACAGGAAATCTCCACATTTACACCTTTGGGTAGTCCGCTTACTTCTACGGTTTCCCTTGCCGGAGGATTTTCAGGGAAGTAGTTGCCATACACGGCATTTATAAGAGCAAAATCATCCATACTTGAAACAAAGATGGAGCACTTGACTACATCACCGAATGTCAGCCCAGCTGCTTCCAAGATGTAACCCAGATTTCGCATGACCTGTTCGGTTTCTTCTTCGATAGAGCCCCTTACAAGGGTATCGCTCTTCCTGTCAATGGGAATCTGACCTGATACGTACAATGTGTCACCCGCCTTTACCGCCTGAGAATAAGGACCGATGGGAGCCGGTGCCTTCGAAGAATAAATGTGTCCTTGTTTCATATGGAAAATTTACTCGAATGTAACTAGTTCATTTGATTATGTGAACGAGGATTCCCTCTCAATAGATTCAATAATTCAGGTTGTGAAATAAATCATTGGATCATTTTTTCTTTGAACTCTTTCCTGTTAAATAAATTGTAGCGTTTGGTACTCGTATCTGGGATCAGGCTTTTGATGTTTTCATTCTCATAAATTTCATGCAGTTCATCCCACTGATTGGACTCGGTATTGTTCGAGTTCCCCCTCCTTTTGAATTGCCCATCGTTTACCATATCTTCGATGAGTCTCTTCGTGTTTTCTTCCGTTCCCTCAAGGATCATCTTACCATATAATTCATTGATTTCAAAGACGATCTCGGAAAGCAGATCAAACGCTTCTTCCCCTTTCCTTTTTCCATCACCATAGATGCTCAGGTTAAAATAGGTGTTTTCCAAAAAGAATACGGTATTCCATTTGTTTTTTTCGAAATGGGGTAAAAAATAAGCGATATTCCTGAAAACGAGGCAGGTAAAAAGGAGGGGTTATCGGGTGCATGAGGGAAGGGGACTTCCAGGAAGTTGCCGGTGTGGTTTTCTTCGGAATCGGGCGGAATGGGGCAAGAGTAAAAAAACAACGACCACACCCGCTATCTGATCGGAAGGATGGGCAGTGCCAAAGCAATTATTCCGATCTTTTCTACACAAAATACTCTACCAGAATCGCCAGTAAAGCTCCTGAAATACTGATTAAAATTTTATTCAACCCAAAATGATGTTCGGGACTTGCTTCTACAAAAATGGTGGTAGAAATATGAAGAAAGCTACCACAAACGATCGCAAAAATCTTTAATAACATTTGTTCGGAAAGGATCGTGTAATCACTCAAAAGCAAACCAAGCGGAGAAGCCAAACTAAATAGCACCAATAAATAGTATGCTCGCTTTCCTAATCCGTGCATGGTGGCTACAAGGGCAAAGGCCACTGGCATTTTATGCAGTATAATTCCCAGAAGCAGAGAATACGACTTGTGCCTTTCATGAAAAGGCGAATAGTGCGTCAGAAGCACCCCCTCTAAAAAACTATGAATGATCAGTGCGGTAACGATCGAAAATCTTCCCCTGACAGAACCCGAATGACCCGCATATACATGACCATGCTCCACTCCGGACGAAAAATATTCCAGAAATTGCTGAAGAAAAACCCCGATCAATACATAAAGTTCGATCATGGAGGAATCTGGACTTGCAGAAAAAAGCTCTGGGATAATATGAAGAATCGTGATCGCAAATAAATACGATCCTGCAAAAATCAGTGGCAATCTCAGATTTTTACCCGTATCTGGAAAAATATTGATGCTAAAGCCTCCCAGCAAAGTGCTTCCTATAAGAATAAGAATAGTCAGAATCATAGAAACCTTATTGCATCAGGGTGCAAGATATAACCACTCATTCAATTTAAAAGAGTTCATTCGCTTTGTTCATTTTCAAAAATGGTTTTATTCCCTCGGAAACAAAGCTTTTGATTGTTCCATCCCGACTTTTATAAAAGAAAATCGCATCAAGTCCTTCCTGAGAAAGAACTTGCTTTGAGCTCTCCAGGCCAAGCACCATAAAGGCCGTGGCATAGGCATCTGCCGTCATACAGTCAGACGCAAAAACGGACACACTTAATAAATGATGACGGGTCGTATATCCCGTTCTCGGGTCAATGATATGGGTATAGGTTTTCCCATCCTTTTCATAATAATTCCTGTAGTTTCCAGAGGTAGCCAACGCCCGATCCTTCAGCCTCACAATGGCCATCAGCCGTCGCTCATTCAACCCCGCAACAGGGTCTTCGATTCCAAGAGACCACGATTTATTCTCTTCATTTACCCCCCTGCACCTCACTTCACCTCCTATCTCAACCAGGTAATTTTCAATGCCTGCTTCTTCCAGTAGCTCTCCGATCAAATCTACGGCATATCCTTTTGCAATGGCACTAAAATCCATTTGAAAATGATGGGGAACAGTGACCGATTCATCACTAAAAACCACCTGATCAAACCCAATGATTCTTTTCAGTGAGTCCTCGATGGCCGGATCAGGAATGCTTTTATCCGGTCCAAATCCCCATGCCTGTACCAGCAACCCGATACTCGGATCGAAAGCACCCCCTGTCTTTTCATAAACTTCCTTACTTTTCTTAAGCACCGGCAAGAAATATTTTGACTCAAATGTCAGAAACCCCTGTTGATTAAGACGTGAAATTTCCGAATCAGGCACATAGGTAGACAGCGATTGATTGAATGATTTTAACTCACGATCAATCTGAGATTTAATTGCCTTCAATAGCGGGCCTGTGAATTTAACGTTATAAACAATGGTTCCCATGGTCTGCCCTGACACCTGTTGCAATACTGAAAAATCCTTTCTCGGATAAAAAATCACCATAAAAATGACGGAGAAGCTTACCCCAAAAGCAACCCATGCACGGTTTCTTCTGTTCATGACTGCAATATTAGCCTGAGTTGAGTAATTCGGTTTCTGTCACACTCCCATCTCATTGTAATGTATATTTGATTCCTCAATGAGAGAAGACTACCTGCAAGCACATGGAGAAGACATGGAAGCCTCGGAAAAAGAGTTTGAAAAAGCCCTTCGTCCTTTGTCTTTTTTCGATTTTACGGGACAGGAAAAAGTCATTGAAAACCTGAAGATTTTTGTAGAGGCGGCCAAGCAAAGAACGGAATCGCTAGATCACGTGTTACTGCACGGCCCTCCGGGCCTGGGAAAGACCACGCTGTCTTTCATCATTGCCAATGAGCTAAATTCCAGTATTAAAGTCACCTCCGGGCCTGTAATGGATAAAGCGAGCGAGCTTGCGGGATTACTTACCAATCTTGAACCCCGTGACGTGTTGTTCATAGATGAAATTCATCGGTTAAATCCGGCAGTGGAAGAGTACCTGTATTCTGCCATGGAAGATTACAGGATTGACATCATGCTTGATTCGGGGCCCAATGCACGTTCGGTGCAGATTGAGTTAAATCCCTTCACTCTCATAGGGGCTACCACCCGTTCGGGCTTGCTGACTTCTCCGCTTCGTTCACGCTTTGGGATCAATGCAAGGTTGGAATATTATCCTGCCCGTTTGCTGACCTCCATAGTAGGCAGATCGGCAGACCTTCTCAATTCTGTCATTGATCAGGAAGCGGCTTATGAAATAGCACGGAGAAGCAGAGGCACTCCACGAATTTCCAATAATCTGCTCAGAAGGACCCGTGATTTTGCTCAAATAAAAGGAAACGGAGCCATCACACTTGATATTGCCAAAATGGCACTTCAGGCACTGAACGTAGACAATCACGGACTGGACGAAATGGATAATCGGATTCTTTCTACTATCATCCGTAAATTCAAAGGAGGTCCGGTAGGTCTGAGCACGATTGCGACCGCCTGTGGAGAGGAAGCCGAAACCATCGAGGAAGTGTATGAACCCTTCCTTATCCAGGAAGGCTACATTAAACGTACATCCAGAGGAAGAGAAGCTACTGAAACGGCCTATAAGCACTTAGGGATTTCACCTCCTTCACAATCGGGAACATTCTTCTAGGGGATGAGCTCTCAAAATACATCCCTGATAAAAACCCTGTCAAAAGACCTCGGGTTTTCCTTTTGCGGAATTTCAAAGGCTCAATTCCTGGAGGATGAAGCCACTCAACTGGAAGAATGGCTGAAAAGAGGTTACCAGGGTAAAATGAGCTACCTAGAAAATCATTTCGATAAGCGACTGGATCCGACAAAACTTGTCCCCGGTGCTAAATCTGTCGTGAGTCTGATTTACAATTATTATCCAAAGGAAATTCATCAATCCGATCAAAAACCAAAGATTGCCAAGTATGCCTACGGTCAGGATTATCACTTGGTGATTAAGGACAGACTAAAAGAATTTATGAACAGAGTCCGTACCGAAATCGGCGAAGTAAACGGAAGGGTCTTTGTGGATTCCGCACCGGTGCATGAACGGGCATGGGCCGCCAAAAGCGGTATTGGGTGGATCGGTAAAAACACTCTTCTTCTTAATCGTAAAATGGGCAGTTTCTTTTTCCTTGCAGAACTCATCATTGACCTGGAACTGGAACCTGACGGCCCCATGAAAGATTATTGTGGCACTTGTACTGCCTGTCAGGATGCCTGCCCGACAGATGCTATTCCAGAACCGTACGTCGTGGATGGGAGCAGGTGCATTTCCTATTTAACCATAGAGCTTCAAGATAAGATTCCGTCCGAATTCAAAGAAAGAATGAAGGGCTGGGCATTTGGTTGTGATATTTGCCAGGATGTTTGTCCATGGAATAGGTTTTCAAAACCTCACAACGATCCGGATTTCAATCCAGGGGGGTGGGAGAAATTTACCAATCAGGAGTGGCAGGAACTTACAAAGGATGTTTTTGGGAAAGTATTTAAAAAATCTGCTATCAAACGGGCAAAGTTTGAGGGACTGAAACACAACTTGGCATTCATTGAATAGGGAGGTATATTGTCTTCTTATTTTATCACTGGATACGAATGATAAGAGCGTATGATAAGGCATGGTTGTTTTTCGTGGGAGGCAGGAAGTCAAATTGAACTCCCGTGCTCATCAGGAGAGTAGGCATAGTACTTGATCTGTACGCCTTCCGCTATTTTTTCTACCATCTCCTTATTATTTTTACCTTTTAATAACGTAAGAACTACAATGATGAAAAAATTGCTTTACCTGGCGACATCCGTGATCCTTGTCAACTGTCAATCTCCCTCTGAAAATAATAACGAAAACAACGAAATGCAGGCAGACAATCCATTCTACCAAGAGTGGGCCACCCCCCATGGTGTTCCTCCTTTTGAACAAATCAAAGATGAACATTACATGCAGGCTTTTGAAGATGGCATGGCACAGCAGCTAAAAGAAGTGGAGACCATAGCAAACAATAGCGAAGCTCCCACTTTTGAAAATACGATTGAGGCTTTTGAAAAATCCGGCGACCTGTTGAGTAAAGTAAGCAATGTGTTTTTCAATTTGACTTCCGCCCATACCAATGATTCTCTTCAGGGAATCTCAAGGGTCATCAACCCCGAACTATCCGCTCACAGCGATAATATTTTCCTGAATACGGCTTTTTATACGCGTGTGAAAACACTCTATGAACAACGTGAACCACTTGATCTGACCATCGAGCAAAATAAGCTACTGGAAGACTATCATACAGGATTTATACGATCGGGAGCTGCTCTGAATGCTGAAGAAAAAAGCACAATGCGTGAGTTGAATGAACAACTTTCTTCTCTTTCCGTAGCGTTTGGGGAGAATGTACTAGCAGAAACCAACAAATTCGAAATGGTTCTGGACGAGGATGAACTGGAGGGGCTTCCCGAAAGCGTGAAGAATGCAGGTGCTGATGCCGCAAAAGAACGAGGCTATGAGGGAAAGTATGTATTTACCACACACCGCCCAAGTTTGTACCCGTTCATTACCTATTCAACCAATCGTGACCTGAGAGAGCGTCTTAAAAAAGGATATATCAATCGTGGTAACAATGACGATGAAAACGATAATAAAGAGCTGGCCCGTAAACTGGCAAATGTACGTTTGCAAAAAGCCCATCTACTTGGTTATCCCACCTGGGCCGACTACATTCTTGCAGAGCGCATGCTGGATGCTCCCGATAAAGTGTACACCCTTCTGGACAAAGTATGGCCCACAGCGATCCAAGCTGCAAAAAATGAAAGGGATGTGATGAAAGAAATGGCTACCAAAGAGGGATTGAACATAGATATCATGCCATGGGACTGGTGGTATTATGCAGAGAAAATCAAACTGGAGAAATACAACCTCGATGAAAACGAAATCCGTCCTTACCTGAAAGTGGATAACGTGATCAACGGGACATTCATCCTTGCAAATAAACTGTTTGGAATGACTTTCGAAGAGCAGACAGATATTCCAAAATACCACCCCGACGTTCAAACGTATACGGTAAAAAATGAAGAGGGAGAACTCATCGGGATTTATCTGTCGGATTGGTTCTATAGGAGTAGCAAACGTGGCGGAGCCTGGATGAACACTTACCGTGATCAAAGCAACATGAATGGGAATCAGGTGATCCCGATAGTGACCAACGTTGGAAATTTTACCAAGCCAACAGGAGGGACTCCTTCACTCCTTTCCCAAGATGAAGCAATCACACTATTCCATGAATTTGGTCATGCACTGCACGGACTGCTTTCCGAATGTGTCTATCCCTCCATTTCAGGAACTTCTACCCCGCGTGATTTTGTGGAGTTCCCCTCTCAGGTGATGGAAAACTGGGTTTTTGAGCCGGAAATGCTGGCACTTTATGCTTTCCACTATGAGACTGGTAAAGTAATTCCAGAAGAATTAGTAGCCAAGATCAAAAAGTCTGGAACATTCAATCAGGGATTTGCAACGGTGGAATACATGGCCGCTTCCTATCTGGATATGGCATACCATACAATCACCGATCCCATCACCATGAATGCGGATGAGTTTGAAAAAGTCACTATGGATAAGATCGGAATGATTGATGCCATTATGCCAAGATATAGTACTGGATATTTCCAACATGCCTTCTCCAATTCCGAAGGATATTCTGCGGGATATTATAGTTACCTGAATTCAGAAGTGATGGATGCAGATGCTTTTGGGGCGTTTAAAGAAAATGGTCTTTTTGACAAGGAAACGGCAACTGCTTATCGTACGCACATTCTATCAAAAGGAGGTACAAGAGATGCCCTAGAGATGTATATAAATTTCAGGGGAAGAGAGCCAAGATTTGAAGCGATCCTTGAGCGAAGGGGATTCAATTAAAGGATAGCAGGAATGTCCTCACGGATGCAGTGAAGAGGCTAAATTCTTTGTTGCATTCTGGATGACATTTTTTAGTCATTAATATCTTCATCATAAAAACCAAAGGTGCGTGAAAAAGGCATTGTGTCGTAATTCAAATGCCTGCTTATACTTTCAATTTTTCCAAATTGGGTATGTAACCATGAATATGGACTCAGCTTAATATGGACAAATTCTCACTATAACTTCAAACCTTACAACATCCGAATCCCCTGTACGTACAATCGTCTCTCCTTCTTCATTTGCTTACTCTTCTCAACCCCAGCATTCTCCGAAACAGAATTAAGATGGATTGGAATCTCTTTCCTTCCTCTCCTGAACTGAAAGCAGTCCAGTACAAAAATGGTCGGTGTATTAAAGTATTTCTTTCCGCTTCTCTTTCTCTAACTCCAAATGGATGATACGTGGAAGCTGCTTTTTCATAAATTGAATCTCGGCTTCTTTCCGTTTTTCTCCGTAATTTTTGTGCTTATTAAATTATGATGTTATCCAGTGGGAACCTCTTTTCTTTTTTTAGGACACTCTAATAGGGACGGTAGGGCAGTAAGACATGACGACCCTTTACCCGGTTATTAATAGGTCGAATACCCATAACCCTGTAGTCAGGGTTTGATGTAGCCCCTCCATTTTTCCAGTACCGAAGAGAAATCGTGAGGCAATGGGGAATCCACAAAAACGTTCTCCCCGGTTACAGGGTGAATGAATCCCAGCGTTTTTGCGTGAAGTGCCTGCCTCGGCATCTGCTTGAAACAGTTTTTAACAAATTGTTTGTACTTAGTGAATACGGTTCCTTTTACTATGTCATGACCTCCATAGACGGCATCATTGAACAACGGATGCTTCATGTAGTGCATATGAGCCCTTATCTGATGTGTCCGCCCTGTTTTCAGGTGACATTTCAATAGTGACACATACCTTAAATCTTCCAGTATTTCATAGTGAGTGACTGCGTGCTTTCCATAATCTCCTTTAGGAAAAGCTGTTGTCACTCTTCTGTCCTTAAAACTTCTGCCCACATTTACATCAATGATCCCGTATTGCTTTTCAGGCACTCCCCAGATGAGTGCATGATAGGTTCTTTCAATGCTGTGATCAAAAAACTGTTTTGCAAGACCCTTCATGGCCTGTTTGGTTTTTGCAATGACAAGTAATCCAGAAGTATCTTTATCAATCCTGTGGATCAATCCGGGTCTTCCTTCATTACCGTCCATCTCAGGTAGCTTTTCAAAATGATATGCCAACGCATTCACAAGGGTTCCGGACCAATTCTGATAAGCAGGGTGTACCACCATCCCGGGGGGTTTATTAACAACCAGTAAATACTCGTCTTCAAGGACAATGTTTAATGGGACATCTTCGGGGATCACCTCTTTATCCCGGGGAGGGGTCGGAAACATGACCCTGACTTCATCTTTAGGGTGAACCTTGTAGTTAGGCTTTACATTTTCTCCGTTTACTTTAACAAATCCTTCTTTGATTCCTCCCTTTAACTTATTCCTAGAGACATTGGCTAACCGATCCATCAGGAACTTATCGATACGTAATAACTCTTGACCGGCATCTGCCTTAATAAAGTAATGCTCATACAAATCTTCTTCCGGATTCTCCCCTTTGGTTGTCATGGTGTAAAATTACGTCATGGGATTCCTTCCGATAACATAACCCGTAAATCGCTCACCCAATACCTGATGGAAAAGCGGTTGATCCGCAGGTGAAAAGGTAGGATTTGATTTGTGAGGACAATAAGGGGTAGCCAATGGCAAAAGCGTAAATACCACATGAAAGAAACGTGGTGTCGGGGGAAAACCGCTTCTGGTGCTGTAGGAAGGGCTTTCAGCCATCACATGACGGTTGCCGTGGCTTCAGCAGATCGGCAATATTTTCAATTTCCGGTCGGTACAGAACGATGAAGAATGAAGTGACGCTGGTGATTGCACCACGGAAAAAGAAACGGAGTTTTCACTTTGCCACTTGAAAAACGTTCAAATTTCGGAGAACGGATACCCTACCATTGCAAGAAGAAATATCCCGATGATCACTTTCTTCCGGAAGGGGGAAGACAAACGGGTTTTCCATCAAAGGAGGCAGGAAATTATACCCAAAATCGAAATGGACTTTGACATGATGCTCACATTCTCCATCGGCACAGAGGACACATTGACTGACGTATTGAATGGGCTATAAGTGCTTCCCAGAAGGGAAAAGGGCAAGCACACTCGAAGAAAATAGTAGTACAGGAAGAGAAGCGGTTTTCCTGATGTACCTTCGTTTAGAAGATAAAAATCATGGAAGTATTGCTGAGGATCATGATGGAGGATACGGCAAAATCATTCGGGAATTGATCACCTTATTTGGTTGGTTTAACGAAATTTTTAGGATACCGTTTAATCTTAATTTATACTAGAAAGTCATTTTTTACCCGTTAGAATATGGTAAAAAATGATAAATTTGAAAAAAATCTAAAAATAGTGCTATTGCATACAAACGTTTTATATGATATTTTGGCGATTAAACAGAAAAAATGAAAATGTTATTCAACAAGTTTGAATTTTAAGATTAACTTATCGACGATGAAAAAATGCGTGTTAATAACAACCTTTGCAACTATCATTGTAGCTTGTAACATAGATGACTTGGATTTCGACAATATAGAAATACCGCTCAACACTGTATTTGCTTTTAATTTAGGTGAAATCACTTACAATCTCGGAGACATCATAGATAAGCAGACGGGAGACACCTTGGATTTACAGGAAGACAGTAGCACCTCATTACTAACCCTGTTTTATCATGATACAATCTCTTATAATGTTTCGGACGACTTTATTCAAATTGGTGATATTAACGTAGGCGACACCATAACCATTCCGCCAGCCACTGGTCCGATAGCCGTTAACTTAAATCAATCTTTTGAATTTCAATATGATCCGGATGACGAAGAGCAAATGGATTCGCTATTCTATATGAATGGGGAGTTGTCAATCACTACCAATTCAAACATTAATGGAAACGTTTCATATACTTATACCATATTGAATACGGTGAACATTAGAAACAATGTGCCAGTTTCGATAAGCGGAACGATAAATGGGAGAGGTTCTGACACCCCACCCGCGATATCTTTGGTAGATCATAAAACTTTCTTAACAAATTCTTCCGATGACAACTCTTTTACGGTTACCCTGGACTTTACCATCACTTTAAACGCCATGCAATCCATAGTGGCAAACGATTTTATATCGTTCGATCTTACTTACAGGAACCAGACATTCAATTTGATTTATGGCAAGTTTGGACAAGATACGGTACGGGTTGGTGATCAGTCTATAGAAATCGACTTCTTTAGTCAGGTAGCAAGAGAGGGGATCAAATTCGGTAATCCAAGTATGGCTTTTGAATTTAGAAATTCTTTTGGTATTCCCATGGCCCTCGATTTTTCCGGATTGGCCGGTGAGGGTGAGAATGGTGAAAATCGAGTGTCTCTTACAGGTTCCATCGTCAGAAACCCTCCGGTGATCGAAGGTTCTGATATTAATTCTCCTGGGCCGGGTATTCCGGGGGAGGTGGCCCGATCTATGATTGAGATCAACCGATCGAATTCCAATTTGGTAAACCTCTTGAGCTCCTCCCCCAAAAACCTCGTATTTAATGTGAATGGAAGGTCAAATCCTGCCAACCTGTCTGCATTGAATTATGTACAGCCTTCGAGTGAGTTCATCGCATATGTAACCATGGAGTTTCCCATGGAGGTCCAGCTGGAAGGTCTGCAGGAATCAGGCACTTTCAGTTTAGACGGAGGTCTGGATTTTGAGGAAAGGGTGGACTCTGCTTTTGTCAGGGTTTTGACGATTAATGAGTTGCCATTTTCTGCTATTGCAAGTTTGGAAATTCAAGATGTAGATAGTATGACACTCCATAGCATCACAGATAATCTGATTATAAATGCGCCTTTCATCAATCTAAATGGGGAGGTCACGGATCCCAACGGAGCTACTACTGATATCCTGCTTTCGGAGGAAGGTATTGAGGCCCTGATGAATGCTTCCCATGTCTTAATTACATTAACCTTAAATACCCCTGTCAGTCAAACGTCACGAGAGATATATGTGAAACTATTCGCCGACTATTCTCTGATCATCAAAGTAGGTCTTGGAGTGAAATTCAACCAGGTTTACTAAATGAAAAAATCCGACATCATCACGATATTGTTCCTGGCCTCTTCTTTTTGTTTAAAGGCTCAGACAAGTGTCTCTTTCCAACATCTTGGCAATGCTACTTTTCAAAACAATCTGATTAATCCGTCCTTGATTCCGGAAGGCAAGCTATTTATAGGATTGCCCCTGATCTCTGGCATTCATATGAATGTTAACAGCAAGTTGAACTATAAGGAAATTTTTACTAAAAGAGGGGATCGGAATATTGTGGATATTAAGGGGAAAGTACTTGGAAGGCTTCAAAATCAGAATTTGCTTTCCGTTGAATTGAATATCAATTTGTTTCACCTGGGCTATAGACTGAATTCCGGATCTCTGCTGAGTTTCACAGTCAATGAACGAATAGAAGGGGATTTTCTCTTCTCAAAACAGTTGGTGGATTATATATTTAATGGAAATGTCAACTACCTTAATCAGGATGTTAAAGTCTCTAAAGCAGGTGGATCATTCTCTTATTTCAGGGAATATGGTCTGGGATTCGCTACGTCAATCAATGATCAGTTGACTATTGGGGTAAGGGGAAAATATCTTAATGGTTTTGTGAATGTCAGCACCCCAGGGAATGCAAAAGCAACGCTAAGATCAAGTGGCGAAGCATATCAGTTAAGTGCGGAATGGAAAAATGCACAATTCAGAACTTCAGGATTAGATATTAATGATAATGATCTGGCATCTCATCTGATAATGAACGAGAATCATGGGGTCGCATTGGATTTGGGTGGAACCTATCGTTTAAACGGGTTCTATACTCTTACGGGATCCATCCTGGACGTAGGATTTATCAACTGGAAGGAAAACATTGATAATCAAGTATTGGGAGATACTACATTTGAATATAACGGTGTGAATTTGGAGGAACTTGGCAATATACGTGAGACATTAGAAGATTCGTTGTTCAATAAATTCAAATCAAGAAGTAATACCGATGCGTATCGTTCCTGGTTACCTGTTAGAGCACACGGTAGCTGGATTTATCATTATAGGCCAAAAACGGATATTTATGTAACTGTCGGATCAAAGTATCTGCACCGCCAATTCAAGCTACTTTATGGTGCTGGAGTGACACATCAATTTAGGAAATCTTTCACAGGGTCAATTAGTGTTACTCGGCTTCCGCAGCAGTTTTTTAATTTAGGTATGGCTATAACTGTTAAGGGAGGACCCGCTCAAATGTATCTGGCCGCTGATCATATCATTAATTTCTCAGTTCCTGATGCAAAAGCTTTTGACTTCCGATTTGGGATCAATTTTATTTTTGGTGAATTCGGGCAAAGTAGTCGGTGGGGGCAATCATCCAAGTCGTCAATTGGTGGTGCCAAAGGGTTGGATACTAATATATTCCTTGGAAAAAAAATCAAAACCAGAAGTCATGAAGGGATTTATTCGATCATTACACGGCAAAAACAACGAAAGCTTAAGGAGACAACCACCAAGAAGAAAAATCGTGTTCAAAAGAAGAGTTTAACTGGTAGAAGGAAAAGGAAAAATCCCGGAAATAAATAATCGACCTTCTTTTTTCGAAACAGGTAGACATCACGTCCTGAAATAGTGTTACGGAAAAGAAGGAATCAACCCCTTCTTCTACAACTGGAAGAGCGGATATTTAGGGAAGGGTCGTTTGCACGTTTCCTGGCTAACCAGATTATACTAATAAAAAACTGAACAGGAAATCTGAATAATGTATTATTCGGATTCATGGGGGTCTAACTAGATAGAGTGGATTTGAGCTGACGATGAATAGGATGGTTGAAAAAACATCCTATCCCTGTTCCAAAAAGGGATAATTTAATCGGTCTGCTATTAATGATGCTTAGAAAAAAAAGAGAAACCTCTTTGAAAAAATAAGGAGCATCCGAAAACGGTAGTTATTTTTTGAAACTTTGAATATCCTCTATGGTAAGTGTTTTGTTATCGAGCAGGAGTGTGTCTGTTCCGATTTCAAGAGCAGTTGATTTCCAGCCAAACTGACTGTTTTCTATCGCTTTTAATGACAACCCCTGATCCATAAGTGTATAAGCAACTATCTTAATATCTTCTACAGCGACATGGTCCCCATAGTATAAAATATTGCTCTTTAACCCCGTTGTTTCGGTAGCTTCCCTTTCATGGATGTAGTAACTCAGGTTTTTTAACCAATAGACTATATCACCATCTTTCTCGTGTTTATAATACCTTACAATTACATCCTGTCTTAATTGACCCGGAGACAGTGTAGCTACTATAGGAGTCAAGTAATTGTTTTTCAGCTCTGATAATCCATTAGATAAATTTGAATCCTCCTTTGGTTTTTTTTGCTCTTCTACGGGCTGAGGTTGTTCTTCTTTCTCAAGAGGTTCATTTTTTTCCTGATGATCCAGCATCGATGGGGAAGTGTTTTCTTCCACTTGAGATTCAAGATCAGAAGGCTTGAGTATTTCTTCTTTTTTTTTAGTTTTTTGTATGACATCCTTCTTGTCAGCTACTACATAGAGATTCGCCTTTTGGGATTTTTCATACTGTTCTGCATCGAAAACAGTGACCTGAAGGAGTTTTATGATTCCTGTAAAAACAAAAGCCATAATGGCAAAGATTGGAGGTCGACCCATCTGTCAGAAAGGATTTTTTTGATAGCTTGAATATAATCAAAATACTGTTATAGCACAAAAATTCTTAGTTGCCATATAACAACTAAGGATTTTTTACCTACATAAGTTGCTATTGATTCTTTGCTTTATTTAAATCAATGACGATAGGCGTTGCAATGAATATGGAAGAATACGTGCCAATAATGATCCCCACCAACAAGGCAAATGAAAAGCCTTGAAGTACGGCACCTCCAAACAGGAACAATACGATCACAACAATAAGTGTGGTAATGGAAGTAATGAATGTTCTGCTTATCGTGCTATTGAGCGACTCATTAAAAATCGGAATTAACTCGGAACCGGATTTAATTCCCATGTTTTCCCTGATCCTGTCAAAAACCACCACGGTATCGTTGATGGAGTAACCAATAATCGTTAGGATCGCAGCGACAAATACCTGATCCGCCTCAAATGAAATACCTAATAGATTTGCAATGGCAAATGCGGAAAGGACAAAAAGCGTATCGTGGAAAAGTGCCACGATTGCTCCCAGTCCGAATTGCCACTTTCTGAATCGGAAAACAATATAGAGGAATATGCATATCATGGCTATTACAGCAGACTTATAGGATGAATTCTTAATATCATCGGCAATGGTTGCTCCTATTTTTGATGAGCTTGAAATCGTGAAATTTCCTTTACCCAGTATGGATCCATCTTTAATGTATGTCAAGCCAGTTGTTGTTGCCAGTCCACGGATCAAATTTTCTCTTACCTGTGTGTCCGCCACATCACTTTCGTCATCAATCTTATATGCGGTAGTGATTTTGAGGATGTTACTTGCTCCGAAGGTCTTCACTTCTGTTCCCGCATTATCAAAGTGGTTTTTTAATGAATTTTTGATTTCGGTGGGGTTTCGGGGTTCGTCAAAAGTGATGACATACGATCTTCCACCTTTAAAATCAACACCTAATGTGATCCCTTTTGTTATCATTGCAACGATACCGAGGGCAATGAAAATGGAACTAAACGTGTAGGCTAGTCTTCGTTTACTAAGGAAGTTTATATTCAGGTTAGTCAAGAGATTTTTAGAAAATGCATTTGCAAACGAGAGTTTTGCTCTATCCCCTTTCTTGGAAAATGCTTCT
>JAAGOD010063122.1_pt1 | contig 19525 bp, 27 predicted proteins | sample 8389681 | NCBI WGS metagenome assembly JAAGOD01 (sample SAMN13964374, study PRJNA552185) | sponge metagenome | biome: deep-sea hydrothermal vent fields; feature: spots directly above weak diffusing fluid; material: seawater and sediment | host: Tedaniidae sp. KZ-2020 ... | reverse complement strand
TGTCCCAATGTATGGTAATACAATTCTACCCCTGAAATGAGGCCACCCCTCTAATTAGAAGAGTAAATGTAGCTCAACAGTTTGCCTTACAGAGATAGAGTTTCTGTTCTTCTTCTTTCATGTTGGAAGGCAAGATGGTCGGGAGCCCAGGCAGAATTGTCTTCTTATCATCTGTACCCCAGCGACTTTTTCTCTTCTTGGGTGGTGGTTTTGAAGCTATGAAGGGAAAATGATTGTAAAAAAGCATATGGACATACATGACACTAACAAGAAAATAGTGCTGATGCTGCTCTTTTCGCTGCTTCCAAGTGTTTCTTGAGTTCGGGGTCCTTGCTTCCACCACTGCCAACAAAAAGATTTAAAATGGCTCCATGCACTTTTTAAAGAATATACTACTTGCCTGGAGTTGTTGTTAGACTGTGTTGGTGTCTTGCTTGCCAGAATTGGGTGGAGTTTCCCTAGAGGTGCTGTATTTGCTCCAGTGGCCATTTCTGTTAGTATAGCTATGAGGTATAGTGGGCATTATTAAAAAGTGAAACGTTTAAAACACACCAGTTCAACCTAGTTTAAATTCTAAAGCATAGTTTAATTCTCTCACCTTTTTACTAGAAGTATATGAAGCTTATTTAACGTGAAGCTCAATCAAGAAAACCAGAAAAACTTGAGAAGTGAACACACATGCTGCGCTTTTCAATATTTTCTTTTCACTTCTCATTCACCTAATTGGAGCAGCTTGTCCTTTGAACTTTAGATTATTCACAAGCCCCACCCCCCCGCAAGTGCCAAGATGGCAGCACTTTGCAGAGGTCTTTTTCGCTTCCAAACACCTCTGTACTTGAGGAATGGGCTTGTAGGAGGTGCATGGAGCAGGGCACAGCAAATAGCAGCAGGTGATAGTAAATCCAGAGTTAGTTTAGCTGGCAGGCAGCTAGCTAGCCTGTTCTTCCTTTGTAGCCAATCAGCAGCCAGCTCCTGAGGTGTACACTAAGCCTCCACCTCAGCCCAAGGAGGAGAAGCCTGGCCAGTTAGACCCCAAGCAACTGGAGCATTACTTTGACAAGGGCTTCTTGGTTGTTCCAAGTTTCTTCACTAAGGAAGAGATGGACCCGGTGGTTGAGGTATGAATCTAGTCCTAGCTACAGCGATGCTAGATTTTTATTTGGTGGTTGCAACATAGGCTGTGAATGAGTGTGTAGACCTGTTGGCTGAGAAACTCTATAAAGGAGGCAAGATCAAGGACAAGTGCGAAAAGGCTGGTTTTTACGAGAGGTTGATTTTGCTGGAGAAGCAATTCAAAGGGTCTGCTGTCTTGCTTCACAAGATGGGCTATTTGCCTGTCGGGTTTCGAAATCTGTGGACGAATGAGAGACTACTCAACGTAGTGGAACAGCTCATTGGTCCAGATATTGCAGGTGAGAGTGAATGAGAGTTTTATGAACATGATGTCTACTATAACCTGCAGGTCATCCAGTGTGGAATCTACGAACAAAAACACCTCACAATGAGCAGACAACAGTCCCCTGGCACCAGGACAATGCATATCTTGACCCTAGTGCTCTCCACACCTTCCAACCCACAGCATGGATTCCACTCATTGATGCCAACATGGAGAATGGATGCATGCAGGTGAGCAGAAGTTGGAGGTAGATAGGATAGGAGAAGGTGGTGATATCATCCATTAGCTATTTCTAGTAATGACTTCATCATGTTCTTGTGGAACAGATGCTTTCTGGTGGCCACAAGATAGGATTCACAGGCACCCACACCTGCTGTGCCGGAGGGACCTGGTACGTGGAACTGGATGGAAAGGAAATGGAGAAGATGCTGGGTCCTGACTATGAAAAGAACATAGTGACGTGTGAAGTCCCATTTGGAGGCATGGTTCTCCTCAACAACTGCACCCCTCACAAAAGTCTGGAGAACTTCTCCAACAAGACAAGATGGAGCCTGGACTTACGCTGGCAGGATCCAAAGAAACCCACTGGATTCTATAACCTCAAGGAGCCAGTTGTGATGAGGACGGCTGACGATCCCAACTATGAAATAGACTGGACAGGTATGGTCGCAGAATTGAACACTCTCCTGGCTAAGTAAAAATCTTCTCTCTAATAGATTTTGCTGTTCTGGACCGTCATAAGCTTCAGATGGAGCATTATGCGAGTAAGATGCCTGATAGTGAGTTTGATACCAACATTCACGGCCCCTGGATGATGCGTTGGGATATCGTGCACCACAACAAGCACACTGCATCGCTGGATGATGGTGGCTCATCCTGGCACTCTCACAAGCCTGGACATAAGGCCTGAGGAGATGCATTTTTATACTTCGTGTGCATACACTTTTTATCAGTGACCGCAAACTACTGTTTTGTTCTTTTTTTGTGTATATCAAATTATTAAATTCCATGAGGTTCTAGCCCCACCCCCCACCTTGACCTAAACTGCCACTGCACAAGACAATAATGGCAGCTAACTTCAGAGCTCTTTTTCGCTACCAAACATCACTCTACTTGAGAAATGCTTGGAGCAGGGCACAGCAAACTGCTGCAGGTATGGTGTAGAAACTTAGCTAGATCTCTGAGGGAATAGTGCTAGCTAGCTACTTTTGATAGGCCCAAAGCCAAGAGTAGCTAGCTAGCTATCTATATAGTGAATGGAGGAATCCACTGTGGCTATCTACCTCTAGCCATATCCTTTCTGTCACTGTAGCCACTCAGCGCCCAGCTCCTGAGGTGTACATGAAGCCTCCACCTCAGCCCAAGGAGAAGAAACCTGGTCAGTTGGAGTCCCAGCAAGTGGAGCAGTACTTTGACAAGGGGTTCTTGGTTGTTCCGAGTTTCTTCACCAAGGAAGAGATGGACCCGGTGGTTGAGGTAGCTATAAAAGCATTAGTTTATACGTAACTAGTCTCGATCACATAGCCACACCCTACACAGGGTTAATATGCCAGTGCCTTTACAGACGGTGAATGAGTGTGTAGACCTGTTGGCTGAGAAACTCTACAAAGGAGGCAAGATCAAGGATAAGTGTGAGAAGGCTGGTTTCTACGAGAGGCTGATTTTGCTGGAGCAGCAATTCAAAGGAACTACTGTCTTGCTCCATAAGCAAGGGTTCCTCCCTGTTGGATTTCGCAATCTGTGGGCGAATGAGAGGCTGCTGAATGTGGTGGAACAGCTCATTGGTCCAGATATTGCAGGTGAAGAAAGGGTGTGAATAAGAGTCGCTAGCTTTAGGGTTACAAATGAAACATGACTTGCATAGAGGAGTCTTGATTCTTTGAACCACCCTACAGGCCACCCGGTGTGGAATCTACGAACTAAAACTCCACACAATGAGCAGACCACTGTCCCTTGGCACCAGGACAATGCATACTTTGCTCCCAATGCTCTGTACACCCTGATTCCCACAGCGTGGATTCCCCTCATTGATGCTAATGTGGAGAATGGGTGTTTACAGGTGAGCAGGTGGATAGGACAAAGGGTGGTGACATCGTCCACTAGTAAGGAATTCATCATGTTCAGATGGTCTCTGAGGGCCACAAGCCTGGGGTCACAGCCACCCACACCTGCTGTGCCGGAGGGACCTGGTACGTGGAACTGGATGGAAAGGAAATGGAGAAGAAGCTGAGTCCTGAGTACGAGAAAGATATAGTGACGTGCGAGGTCCCATTTGGAGGCATGGTTCTCTTCAACAACTGCACCCCTCACAGAAGTCTGGAGAACTTGTCAAACAAAACAAGATGGGCTCTGGACCTTCGCTGGCAGGATCCAAAGAAACCCACTGGATTTTACGACCTCAAGGAACCAGTTCTGATGAGGAAGGCAGATGATCCTAACTATGAAATGGACTGGACAGGTACAATGATGAAAAGTAAAAGAAGCACTTCTTGAGAAAATTTTCATTGGCTAGATTTCGCGCTTTTGGAACGGAACAAACTTCAGACTGAACACACTCTTGATGCCAGTAAGCTGCCAGATGATGAATTTGATACCAATATTCACGGCCCCTGGATGAGGCGTTGGGAGATTGTGCACCACAACAAGCACACTGCATCGCTGACTGACGACAGCTCCTCCTACGACTCTCATAAGCCTGGACACAAGGCCTAAAATGTGACCTTGCAGGACTCTGTCTGTGTGCATCCTTTTTTTATCTGTCACTGCAACTTTTCGACTATAAACACTCTATACCCTCCTCCTAATTTAGACAATGATATTAGTATTCACAAGCCCCACCCCTCCACAAGGTCAAACACTTCACCACAAAGCACAAAGGGACAAGGGATGGCAGCAGTTTGCAGAGGTCTTCTTCGCTCCCAAGCGTCAGGCTACTTGAGATGTGGTGGTGCATGGTGCAGGGCACAGCAGACAGCAGCTGCAGGTAAAGAATCAGTTCTGAATAAGCCCTAAAGTCACTTAAATGAAGATGCCCCCTAATCAGGTGACTGGTTGGTAGCTAGCTACCAGCTGATTATGTTGCCATTGCATGCCCAGCTCCTGAGGTGTACACAAAGCCTCCACCTCAGCCTAAAGAGAAGAAGCCTGGCCAGTTAGACCCCAAGCAATTGGAAGAGTACTACGACAAGGGCTTCTTGATTCTTCCAAACTTCTTCACCAAGGAGGAGTTGCAGCCTGCAATTGAGGTACGAAACTAAGACAGCAATGGGATTTTATGCCTCAATATCTCAATATCTCAATATAGGGTGTGAACGAGTGCGTAGACCTGTTGGCTGATAAACTCTATAATGGAGGCAAGATTAAGGACAAGTGTGAGAATGCTGGTTTTTACGAGAGGTTGATTTTGCTGGAGAAGCAATTCAAGGGAGTCAGCGTCTTGCACCACAAACAAGGCTTCCTCCCCGTTGGGTTTCGTAACCTGTGGACCAATGAGAGACTACTCAACATGGTGGAACAGCTTATTGGTCCAAATATTGCAGGTGAGATCAGGGAGTCTTGGGCTTTTGATATACCAGATTCAAGTCTACTGCAACCTGCAGGTCATCCAGTGTGGAATCTGCGGACAAAAACACCTCACAATGAGCAGGCCACGGTCCCCTGGCACCAGGACAATGCGTACCTCGATTCGAGTGCCCTCCACACCTTCCAGCCCACAGCATGGATTCCTCTCATTGATGCCAACATGGAGAATGGGTGCATGCAGGTGACAGCAAGGTGTTGGACACTTATGTTCTCAGTCATGTTGCAAAATATCCAATAGATGCTTTCTGGTGGCCACAAGATAGGATTCACAGGCACCCACACCTGCTGTGCTGGAGGAACCTGGTATGTGGAACTGGATGGAAAGGAAATAGAGAAGATGCTGGGTCCTGACTATGAAAAGAACATAGTGACATGTGAAGTCCCATTTGGAGGCATGGTTCTCCTCAACAACTGCATCCCTCACAAAAGTCTGGAGAACTTCTCCAACAAGACAAGATGGAGCCTGGACCTTCGCTGGCATGATCCCAAGAAACCTGCAGGGTTTTATAACCTCAAGGGATCGGTTTTGATGAGGAAGGCAGACGATCCCAACTATAAAGTGGACTGGACAGGTATGGCGATGACTCAAAGACTGCCACATTAGCTACTGAAGTTTTTCATTCTAGATTTTGCCGTCTTAAATCGTGATGAGCTACAGACCCGGCATACTGTTGGTTCCAGTGAGTTGACAGATGATGAGTTTGATACCAATATTCACGGCCCCTGGATGACGCGTTGGGATATTGTGCACCACAACAAGCACACTGGATCACTGACTGATGGCGGTTCTTCCTACCACTCCAAGAAGCCTGGACACAAGGCCTAAGACTAGCTATATTATTTATAGCTAAGTCTGCGTGCAAGCATGTTTTTATGTTTTATGATATTCATCAGTCATGTAACTGACCTATTTGAGTCTCCTCTCTTGGTTTGTGCAGAGTGCCTCTTAGTAACTTCATAAATCCACCTGACTGAAATACAAAAAAATAGCGCGGGAAGGATTCAAAAAAAGAGCGGAACAGTTCACAAAGAAGACTGAAAATGGAGTTGGGAGTTGTCAGCTAAGCAAGGTAAAAGAAACTATCTGGATACCTTATTTGTAGGAACTTGAAGGTGCAAGACTGCAAGACTGAAACAAGAACCTCTCAGCTGGCTTAAGGTCGGGTGTACATATATATGTATAGGCAGAAGAAACAGCTAGATAAGGTATAGCTATACATAGAAACACGGCTCCACTCAAGAGATAGCTATTGAACGGTGGTATGTGCAGGATCACTGACCCCTTTGCAAGGTGTGCACAGGTGGTTCAAACCCTGATCAGAGAAGTCCAGCATGCTCTGTTGAGCCTACCACCTTTCATAGCGATTACTTTCGGATGGTTATAACATTTCTCGTATCATTGCAGCCTAGAAGTAGCTAGTAAGTGCATCGCTACTACTGTAGCTATCAACAGCAATGACTGAACGTGGTGGGCTACTTTAGAAGTTTGAATTTCTTGAAAAAATGCTGAATTTCATCCTTGGGGTATGGTTTGGTGGCAAGGCAAGTTGGGTAGTCCTCGGGCTGCTCCACCCACAGCTTGTAGTCCCTCCCCCCTTCCTCCAGCTTCTTGGAGAGCGATACCAGCTCGTCTTCTGTCCCAACCTGAATGAAAAGAAGTTCTGACAGCAGGACGTGCAAAGAAGTGCACTGATTCTCACCCTGAGGACAACTTTGTGCATTCTGTCAAGGTCCGCCAGATACTGCTGTGTATAGTCGTCATCTTTGAATGTGTGGAGAGCCGCAGAAGAGGCATGGCAAGCCTGTACGATGATTGCACCCAAAGGCCACTTATCAATTAGGTCTCCTCTTATTGCGACGTACTGGACCAAGTTGAGTCCAACCTGGCGGATTGCCATTGCATGAGTCAACTCCCTCCTGTTCTATCACACCTCATTCACACACACAGTTATAATAAACACGTTGGTTGACAGATCTCAGTCTCTCTCCCTCAAGTGTCTCTCTCTCTCTCTCCACAGTACAAAGAGGGGGGGTGGTTTTATTCCAATTATCCGCTAACAACAATTTTGAAATTAATAATCCAAAAAAAAAAGGAGTGACTTGACTTCACCATAGACTTCACACCCCCCCCCCCCTAAGATGAACCATAGAACAGAGAAGGCCAGGACTGTTTTTCTGTGTGACATCTGGTCGTATTCGTCTTTGGAATGATGGCCGAACTAGAATTGAGAGCGGTTGTGAACTCCAGGAGCTGTACGTTGGAATAACAGAGGTCCTATGTAGTTGTCGTAGTCTCCTATAGCAATATACCTTACCATGGCTAGTAATGAGCAGGACCCTGCCAGCAGGCGGGATAGGGCAGTGGTAGTCCAGGACTCAAGACTCTTTAAAATCAAGGACCACTGCTCAGAGTCCTTCCAGGTCATGAACCAGCTTCGCAGAGACGGACAGCTCTGTGATGTGACGTTCAAGATTGGCTGTGAGACCTTCACGGCCCACAGAGTGGTAGTGGCCAGCGTCAGTCCGTATCTAAGAGCCATGTTCACTTGTGGCATGAAAGAGAGCACACAGGATGAGATTGAGCTTCGCGACATCGAGCCTCAGGCTATGTCATCCCTCATCAACTACGCCTACACTGGAGAGGTCCTGGTGACGGTGGACAACGTACAAGACCTGCTTCCGGCAGCCGGGATCCTACAGCTTAAAGAGCTCAAGGAAGCTTGCTGCTCATTCCTCAGTGACCACATGGACACCTCAAACTGCCTGGGGATCAAGCAGTTTGCCGACCTCCACTCCTGCCCAGAGCTTCTCAAGAAAGCCAACCGCTTCATTGTACGCAAGTTCATGGACATCACATCCCATGAGGAGTTCCTGCAGCTGCCGCAGCCAGTTCTCAAGGAAATCCTCGAAAACAACCACCTCCATGTGGACTCCGAGGTGCAGGTCTATCAGGCATTCCTTACCTGGGTCAACCACGACTTGGAGGCCCGTGCGCCCAACGCTTTCGAGCTCTTTGACTCCATCCGTGTCTCCCTCATCCCCCACGAGTTCTGGAGCCAGGCCTTCAGGAGTGAGCCCATGTTCCAGAAGAGTCGGTCGTGCTACGCCTTCCTGAAGGGGTACCTCATGGGAGTGCACTATGACACTATGGAGCCCCGTAGTCCCGTCAAGGCCATTTACACCGTGGGTGGGCGGAACAGCCAGCAGTGTCTGGCCACGGCGGAACGCTTCATCATCGAGGACAATCGCTGGGAGGAGCTTCCGTCTATGAAGCAAGTGCGGACGGCTGTCGCGGCTGGAGCTCTCGACGGGAAGCTGTATGCTGTGGGTGGGGAGTGCGAGACAAGGTTCGCTCGCGAGGGGACTCAGTATCTGACCTCTGTGGAGTACTACGACCCCATTCACAACGTGTGGAAGAGTGTGGTGGACATGAAGCACCCACGCTCCTTCACTGCTGTCTGCACGCTCAACGGCAAGTGGGGGGCCATGCTGTAGTTCTAGAGTACAGTGCAGCTATGTGCTAGCATAGGGTTCAATCTCCCCCACTTGCTAATGGCTGTGAAGACTTTGAGTCCTGATTAGAGATGTAGTAGCCAATTGAGATAAGAGGGAGTTGTCCCAAAGTGCTAGCTAGGCTACTCATTTGCACAGTAAGGGCATTGAGAGCAAATAGCTTTCAGTTTGCGTAGAGAGCACACCACAGTGGTTTCCCCCTCGGTGTACAACAACACACTTGGGTCTTATTTCACAAACAGTACATACCTGGATCTTCCAATGCGACAGCTTCCCTATAAAGGACACTATCCCTCCCTATAAAGGACACTATCCCTCCCTATAAAGGACACTATCCCTCCCTATAAAGGACACTATCCCTCCCTATAAAGGACACTATCCCTGTATCTGTGCTTCCAAATGTGGAGCACCTTCCTGTAAGCGACTATCTAGTTACGCTGTTTTGTTCCATGGTGGCCTACAGCGCAATTTGAGTGATGTCTTTGTATCACTTTTCCCCCCCATTTAGGCAAGCTGTATGCAGTGGGTGGGGAGACCACCGCCCACTGCTACCGCTCAGTGGAGGAGTACACTCCCGCCACCAACACCTGGACGAACATCCCTGACATGCACTCGGCTCGCTCCGGCGCTGGCAGCTGCTCCATGGGGGGTCTCCTCTATGTCATTGGCGGCCAGGATCGGGCCATCCACCACTCCTCCATGGAGTGCTACCATCCCGAGGACCGTTGCTGGAGACTCTGTGCATCCATGCGTATCGCTCGCTCTGGTGTGGCCGCAGTCGTCTTCGGCCGGCACATTTACGCCATCGGTGGGCGGGACCGTCACCGGCAGGTTTACCATGACATCGTAGAGAGATACTCGCCAGAGGAAAACTCCTGGGAGAACTTTCATCGGCTGATCCACCTCAGGGCGTGGCCGTCGGCCTGCGTCTACCAGGGACAGCTGTACGTGATGGGAGGGTACGACGGTCAACACAGGCTCAAGAGCGTGGAGCGATTCCACATAGAGGACAAGAAATGGAAGAAAGTCGCCGATATGAACGAGTTTCGGGCTGGGTGTGGCTCTGCTGTCATATGATGCCGGGGAGGGGGGAGATGGGACCCTGTAGGGGCTTGGTGTGGATCTGCTATGGGGGGGGGGGGCACCATTGTGTAGAATTTTTACTAGTCACCGTTCATTTTGTGATTGCCACAATCCTGTCACTATCGTGCATTGTCGTATATACTTTTTATTTCATTTTCAGAAAGCATAAAAATATTATGAAAATTTTACAACATTTGAAATGTCCCTATTTAGATCATGAGGATTGATATTACTGGTGCTTCGCTGAGTGGCGTCAGAGTGGTCCCAGGTGTCTCCGCCTCTCCTCGCTGAGGTCTGGGTGCCACACGTCCACCGTGAGGTAGACAGCTGGGACCTCGCCCATGTACCACACCTCTTTCTCAAAGGAGTCGTCGACCACGCCTATCTGTCTGTGACCCAACACTCTAAAGGAAAATGAAAACAGAATCTTCATACAGGGCACCACTTGGCCTCACAATACTATGGCAATCTGTTTAGGACTTTATTGGCAAAAAAAAATCATGGGCAAACGAGAATGAAAATCACATTCATGGTATGAAAATTCTACTGCCTAACATGGAGGTTTCCTCTCTTGAAGAAATTATTGATAAGTAGGAAAGCAGAGGTCCTTAATAAGGGACGTTGCTTCCTTGAAGAAGATCCCTACATTGACTAGGGCCAACTCAGACGTAATAAGGAAGAATGGGGGAGAAGCAGGAACAACCTCTCTACAGTGAATAACCTCCCTCTCTACAGTGAACAATGGTGAACATTCCTCCTCTCTCTCTCACTGTCTCTTCCCTCCCTCCCACAACTCACTTCTGCTCCTCCCCCATCCTGATCTGGATGCCTCCCTGCGGGTCCACCTCCAGGCCCACCATCACCTGCAGCTGAGTGTTGCTGCCCCCAACATGCGGAGCGACATGGGCCTGCGGAGGCATGGCAGAGAACTTGACGGTCCCCCGCTTGCACTTGGCAGCCTCGGGGAAGGTCTCCAGCAGCGCACAGGTCTTGGGCGCCCGCTGACAGTTCTTCAGGTTCTTTTTGCCCTTGGAGAATAGGATGTAGTGAGGGGACTCTGTGGCTTGTCTGAACACCATCTTGTCAGCATCGAAGAGAGCAAGCGCCTCGCTACAGAGGGAAAAAAAGAGAGAGATCATAGATACACTCTGATCCAGCCACCCTCAAGAGCAGTTGGATGTCCTGATTAGATGGGACAGCTGGTCCGAGAGTAGAGGATGGTTTGATAAAAGACCTCTAGACAATATTATGTCCCAATGTAGCGGAATATGTACCTCGTTATTGTGTCCATGGCTTTTTCAATTCTGGTGATGTCTGCCATGTATCCGGTCTGGTCCACAGACCACCATGGGGACGCCTCCAGGCTGGGCTCGTTGGCCAGCGAGCGCTGCCACACAGACGGGAAGATGTCCAGTGCCACTGCCTCTCCATACAGCGCAAGCACCTTGATGTGTGCGTGCGCACATAGAAATACTGTGCTGGTCAATAACTGGTCATCAGGATGCTCGCTCTACAACTCACCTCCTCGGACCTGTTCAACCTGGAGAGGGCATCCCCAGCGTAGTTATAGAAGAGGCCATTCCTGCGTATACTCTCGTCCATCCTGATCCCGTCCATCATGAGCGGCAGGGCCTTCTCGTACTTCCTCTCTGTGTACAGGAGATAGCCGAGCTGGGCCTTGGCAAAGTGGTTGTTATCAAAGCTGTTGATGCATTTCTGGAACTGCGATTTTGCCCCCGCATTCTTCTGTGACATATAGAGCATGCCAAGCTGGTTGCAGTACGTCACTTCATCACTCCGGAGCTCTATCAGCTTCTCCATGGCTCTTATAGCCAGCGGCAGCTTATTCCGCATCTGGGCGTGGTCTACCAGTGCTACGAGCGCCGACTCACGTATGCTCTCGGAAGCAATGATAGACTCCATCCCCGCCTTTCTGAAGAAGTCGATGGCTGAGTCCATTAGCTTGTTGCTCTTCTTCTCCTTTGCCATTTTCGACAGTGTCAACCCTTTACCGAGCTGAGCCCTGGGGCTCTGGGGAAACTGACTGAGGATGGCATTGAAGCGCTCCAGGGCCTCCTGGTAATTGCCATCCACCAAGAGGTTGTCACCCGTGATTATATCCAGGATGTGGGGGCGGTCGGGATCAGATCCTAGTGTCGGCTGGCGAAGAACTCGCCTATTCAGTCTCTCAATCCTCGCCCGTTCCTTTTCCAGCTCCTCCTTACTCCTCCCACTGTCTATCGGTGCCTTTTTCTTGCTAGGAGTCTGTTTCTTGTTCTCCTGTTTCTTGCTGGTCTGCTTCTGTTTCCGCTTTTCCTTGCTCTTTTCCTTGCTCTTTTCCTTTGTTTTTTCCTTCGGTGCCTTTTCGTTGGGTTTTTTGGGTTTGGTGGGAGGGGCTTTGGGTCGCGTTCTGAGCTCTGCGCTCTGATAGTAGGAGTAGTAATAGTAGAGCCCGATTGCTGCCACTATGAGCAGCACCACCACCAGGGCCCATCTCATCTTCGCTGTTCTCTCCTGCTGCTCTTTCAATACCTTGGCCTTCTTAGATTGTCTTTCTGCAGTGTAGAAAATGGAGGTTGAACAACACCCTGAATCCTAGCTTGTTTGCTTGCTGCTAGCTACCTAGGTGTAAACAATACCTACTCACCTTGCTTTATGGATGAATTTTCAGAACTTGTGCTCTCTGTGACAGTGCCATTTTTCTTCTGGCTTGGACTTGAAGATCCCTTGCCTGCTCTCTGAGTTGCCATGATACCAGCCCGATCTATCTCCCTAGCTCTCCTCCCAGCAGCTTGCTGCTAATGGGTGTTGTTTCAGATCAGCCCTGCCTCAGAATTCGTTTCCTGTGTGCGTGTTATCATTTCCTTTCATCTTTCCTGCAAAAAATCCCACAAGATGAGTCCTGGCCACGTGGCCATTTTCCCCACGCGCATGTGCAGCTTGAAGAGAGAGAAAACATGGAAGAAGCTGTGGCTTCAGTTTGCTTCCCTGGGATGGGGGAGGTTGAGGTGGGGGAAGGCTCTGGAGATGAGGAGAGTGAGAGTGAGGCCACCAGAGCCATGGTAGCCAGCCAGAACAGGAAGGGGAAGAAGTCAGGTGGTTTCCAGTCCATGGGTATGTAGCTCTAGTTTCTCTTTTGGTGTTTTATTTTGGCTGTATTGCAGGATTCAGCCATGGAGTGTTCACAGGGATTATGAGGAAGGGGTACCGAGTCCCTACGCCCATCCAGAGGAAGGTATAATGAAAATCTTTATGCTTAAAGCAGAGACCACACTCTACCAAGTCATAAGTTTCTCAATTTTCCATTCAGTGCATCCCCCTCGTAATGGATGGCAAAGACGTTGTTGCCATGGCGAGGACGGGATCAGGGAAGACGGCAGCCTTTCTCCTGCCAATGTTCGAGAGGCTCAAAGCTCACTCCACCAAGGTTTCTACAACCCCCCCCCCCGACCTTTGAAAGTAGTTTCCCGTCCGATCCTTAGAAATGTAATTATCAAAGATCTAAGTGACAGATATCCACCATCCCTGGATCTGTTTGGTGGAAAATTAGCCATTATTGAGCGGACAGGAAACTAATTTCTACTTTGGACTGGCCATGGATTGGCGCCTTCTGACTTGTCCCACTGTCTATGTAGATCGGAGTGAGGGCTGTGGTGCTCTCCCCCACACGAGAACTGGCCGCTCAGACCTTCAAGTTCTCCAAGGAGCTGGGGAAGTTCACGTCCCTGCGGGCTGCCCTGGTGCTGGGAGGGGACAGCATGGACGACCAGTTTGCCGTGGTGCACAGTAACCCAGACATGTATGTGAGGACAGCCGTAGTTGTCATGTGACTGTCATGTGACTGACTGCAGTGTCATGTGACTGTCATGTGACTGTCATGTGACGGACTGCAGTGTCATGTGACTGTCATGTGACTGTCATGTGACTGACTTGCAGTGTCATGTGACTGGTTCCTCCATGCATGTGTTCCAGAATGGTGGCCACCCCTGGCCGTTTCCTTCACCTGCTTGTGGAGATGAACCTCCCCCTGACGTCCGTAGAGTATGTCGTGTTTGACGAAGCTGACAGGCTGTTTGAGATGGGGTTTGCGGAGCAGCTGCAAGACATCATCCGTCGGCTCCCTGAGTCCCGCCAGACGCTCCTCTTCTCGGCCACGCTGCCCCGCATGCTGGTGGAGTTTGCGAAGGCAGGGCTGAAGGACCCCGTGCTGGTGAGGCTGGATTTGGACTCGAAGCTGAGCGAACAGCTCCACCTCTCTTTCCTCTCCGTTCGGAGAGAGGACAAGGCTTCGGCTCTGCTCTACCTCCTGCAGTCAGTGCTACCCTCAGCAGAGCAGACTGTCGTGTTCGCCCCCACCAAGCACCATGTGGAGTACCTCAAGGAGGTAAGGAGCTCTCAGACACTAAAGCTATATATACAGTAGAACCTCCGAGTAAAGGACACATTGGGGATCATGTTTACTGTCCCTTATAGGGAGGTTGTCCTTATCTCGGAGGTCAATTTGCACACAGAAGAACCAATTGATATTATTTGTCCTTACTACAGAGGCTGTCCTTATCTCGGAGCCTCCACTGTAGACACACCCCCATCACCCTCTCCTTACACACACACACACACACATCACCCTCTCCTTACACACACACACACACACACACACACACACACCTTAGTTGCTGGAGCAGGCTGGAATCTCCTGCACGTACATTTACAGCTCCCTGGACCAGACAGCCAGAAAGATCAACGTGGCAAAGTTTGTCAACAAGAAAGCCATGGTGATGCTTGTTACTGATGTTGCTGTAAGTTGGCATTCGTGCTATGACATCACCATTACGTCATTGTCATGTGAATCTATCTAGGCACGAGGCATCGATATTCCGATGCTGGATAATGTTATAAACTACAACTTTCCTTCAAAGCCTAAGCTCTTTGTGCACAGAGTGGGTAAGACACCATTCGGCACGTCATGTGACTGTTATGTGACCGTCATGTGATGCTCAGGGCGTGTCGCTAGGGCCGGGAGGAGTGGTTCTGCGTACTCCCTGGTGTCAGTGGACGAGGTTGGCTACATGTTGGACCTCCATCTTTTCCTTGGTTGGCCTTTTAAGTTGGGAGTGCAGGGAGCCTCTTCTGATACTGGTATGTCTTTAGCCCCTCCCCCTTTTCCATAGGGACACGGTACCCCCCCCCCCTTCATCTAGATCACACCCCCTTCCAACTGTATTCCTATGCTGTGTACTGTTGCTCCAGTGCCTGCAACCTAGCTTGCAACCTGTTGCAGGTGTGTATGGCCTGTTTCCTCAACATCTCCTGGACCTGGGTGATGAACTGATTCAGCGGCTGCACGCCAGTTCCCCTGACCTCTCCGACCTCAAGAAGGTCTCGGAGAATGCACACAAGCAGTACGTGCGTTCCCGTGGGCAGCCGGCACCAGAGTCAGTCAAACGAGCCAAGAAGCTTCCGGAGAGTGTCCCCCTGCACCCAATGTTCGAGAGTCTGTGCTCCAGTGGAGAGGTGGCCCAGTGCCAGCTGCTCAGCAGCATCAAGCAGTACAAGCCCTCACAGGTATGATGTCATGGTTGTATGGGGAAAACCCTCATGGGTGTGCCTGTCATGGCCTATATGGGAAAAACCCTTACAGGTATGATGTCATAGGTTGTAGTGCTCTAATTAAAGGATGGGGGGGGGAAGGAGAGCCCAAGAGTGAGAGGCTGGGAGATATATAGATAGCCTGAGTATGATGTCATTGTTGGAGTTTCCCTTTGGTCCTTTCCTCCACAGACTATTTTTGAAATTCACTCGACTACGAAGACGAGCGCTAAAGACATCATGAAATCGAAAAGGTGAGAATGTGGATCAACTTGTCTGGTGTTTGAAAAATTTTCTTCTCTCAGAAACTTGCATGCGGCCGCCATAGAGAGCAACCACCAGCAACGGGGCAAGGAGGCGCGGACAGGGTGTGTGGTTTCAGTGGAGCAACCCTCAGCCACAGCAAGCAGCCATGTGCGCACAGCTGAGCTCCATGAAGTGTTTCAGACGGAGAAATTGGCCGTGGAGGAGATGAGAAAAAGTGAGACGCAAAGAATTAAGGTGGACATTGATAGAGGACAACCTTTGTAGAAAGAACAGTTTCTGTATAAAGGATAAACTTTACAGTGCCTGATAAAATGGAGGCCAGTAGTTGGTCCCTACTTCTGTGCTGTCCGTTCTTCTCTAGGGAAAAGAAAGAGATTAGGTGTGAAGTCATCGGAGCATTACATCAGTTACACCCCTCGTGACGTGCACTCGGAAAAGGGTCTTTCTGTGGCGGACAGCTTTGACAAGCAGGCTAACAGTGCCGTGCTGGATCTGGATGGGGACGACGAGCGGACATTGTGTAAACCACAGACCAAAGTCCAATGGTAAGTATATACAGTATACAGTAGAACCTCACTTATCCAAACTCGATGGGACTGACCGGTCCAGTTTGGATATGTGGATATGTGAAACAGTACATTTTCAATGGACATAACTGTGAGTTCTATTTAATGCACAGCAAAAAAAAAAAAACAACACTATGATCTCATTAAACTGGGCTTTGGATAATCAGAGCGGTTGGATAAGTGGGGGCTGGATATGCAAGGTTCCACTGTTTAAACAGTACTTGGGATCAGAAACTTTGTTGTTCTGTCCTATTCTCGAAGGTTAACTATATATACTGCTATGGGAAAGGGGTCCAGAAGAGTGTCCTTTGTAAGGAGGTTGTCCCTTTTCTTGGAGGGTTCTTTATCGTCACAGTGTGTGATGGTGGGTTGTGTTCAAGGTTCTAGCTTGAGATTGCTGTATATACGTAGGGACAGAAAGCGCAAGAAGTTTGTTGGGGACAGCGGACAGGACGCTCCGGGGAAGAAGCGGATCAAGACGGAGTCTGGGCACTGGATCAGAGCCTCCTACAAATCCAATGCCTACAAGGAGTGGAAGGAGAAGCACAAAATAAACACCCCTTTTGGCGGACAGGAGGAGGAGGAGGAGGGGGAGGGGGTGAGAGGGGAAGGAAGCAACGCTCAAAGATTTCGGACAATGATCAGAGGTCACCGCCAGTTCAGGCACAAGCAAAATTCCCAGGATCAGCACGGAAAGGGGAAAATGGGGGGAGGAAGGGGGAAAGGGAAGGGAGGAACAGTTGCTGACTTGAAGCCAAAAGCAGCAATTTTGAAGAAAAGGCAAAAGAAAGAGTTTCTGGAGCGGAAAAAGAACACCAAGGGAAATCAGAAACTGAAAAACAGAAATAGTCGTGGCAATAAAAACACAAATACCAGCAGGTTCCAGGCTAAACGAAGAACGAAAAAGTGAAATAATGACGATATTTCAATGAAGGAGTTATTATTATTATGGGGTGAAGGACGGTCACCTGGGTAACAAATAATCCTCAACTCCAGTTGCTTGCATACTTTCTTCCTTCCACCTGCAAAGCTTCCAGTTCACTGCAGTGGAAATGGGTGGGCATTAAAAAGAAGTTATGTTAATTAAGGCAAGGTGTCCACCCATTTTTTAGGGTTGGCTGTCTATAGTGGTCAGGTGGCTTCATTTTAGATAGAGGCAGCCCACACCTACATTACATTGTGCAACATGGCATACCATTTGATTTCCTTGAGCCTCTCCTGCCTCGAGCAGTTCTCCTCTTTGAGTAGCCTGAGGGCCTCGTAGCCGGGCAGTTTCAGCTCCTCTGCTGCATCTGTGCGCAGGTACAGGCGTTTCCACAGAGTCACGTTCAGGGCCGTCACTGTGATAAGCAGGACTGACGTGTTCTTCTCGTAAATCGGGTTCAGCATTGGCCTGGAGTTCTCAGCCGTGAATAGAAAGTCCCTGTCATTTGGGGGAAAGGTTGAGTCTGAATAAAATGGTATTCCTCTAAAATATTACTATACAGGAGGTATTGCATTATAAGGAAATCTGGCGGATTTAAGACAGGAGTTCAGTTATTTGGGGCTCTAAAAATGCCCTCAGGGAGGTTCACTGTATATACCAACGTCAGCTGCTTTAGTACTTACCACAAGGAATGCCCTCAGGGAGGTTCACTGTATATACCAACGTCAGCTGCTTTAGTACTTACCACAAGGAATGGGTCTGGTCCTTCAATTTGCAGCTCACCCTCTCCCTAGGAGTGTCGTAAAGAAAATTACCTGTAACGGAAACAATGATTTTCACAGCGGGGGCGTTGGGACTCTGTGAGTGCTTGCCGTATTGGGAGCTGTAGGCATGCACCAGCAACGTGTGAAGGAATTGCTCGTTAAACTGGAGGGACAAGGGAAACTGCTGCATCACCTGAAGTGGAAGAGTGTTGATACAGTCATCATCCCCTTCTCCCCTCCCTCCCCTCTCCCCTCTCCCTTCCCTTTCCTCTCCTCCTCCCCCTCCCCTCCCACTTCCCTCCCTCCTGCTCCTCCCAGCCTCACCTGCCACACAGCGTCGAGGAAGAGCAAGAACATGGGCGCCTTCTCCTTCTCGGGAGCAGCTGTCACTGGACGGTGACGCAAACTGAACTGGTGACCTCCATTCAGCCACTCCCTCTCAACTAGCTCAACAAAACTACAAGAGAACACACACAAAAAAGCCTGTCTGTCTGTCTGTCCGTCTGTCCTTCCTTCCTTACCCTTTCATGGTCCTGCACCGGTAGTCGAGGAGCACCTGACTGAGTGAGGTGAGCTGCAGTGTTGTGTCTCTGCTCATGGCACCATGCACCACCACACTGCTCCCTGCACGAAGGAACACAACCCCAAACACCATCACAGCCACTTCCAGTCAGCAAAACACAGTCACCGGCTAAGTATTATGCTAGCACATGTTGTTTACGCTACTGCCTTGAGGGAGTTGGACTCACCGTCGCTGTGGATGGCCAGCGCTATCTTCCTGGCGTACTCCAGGAGTCTGGAGACGTGCGTGAGCCAGCCAGAGCTCTCCAGCCGCCCAAACCAGCTGGAGCTGGTGCTCAGCGAAGGATCGTAGCATGCTGGAGGAACAAGGAAAGGTTACATGGGTATGCAGGCAGTGGAAAAGGTCACTCCGACAGAAAGACAGCCTTGTTACAAAGAACACTTCATGGGCAAACTTCCTAATACACGTGCTGGCACTTTCTTGAGACAACACTACGTACAGTGAACTCCCTCTAATCTTGAAATGTGGCCACCCCTCTAATCAGGACACTTTGACTGGTCCCAAGGGTGGAGGGGATCCACTGTATCCACAAGGATATTTTACAGTCTCAATAGCTACAACCAAAGGCTGCCCCCCAACTATGTCCTTTATTCAGAGGTTCCACCAGATGCGGCTTGGATGGTCCCCCCCCCCCCACCATCCCCCACCACCACCACCACCATCCCCTTGGGGCAAGCTCAAGAGCAATGAAACCTTCCTTTACCTTCAAGCAGCTTGCTGAAGGAGGCCTGGATGACAGTGGGGGACTCAAACTTGGCGTGTTCCAGCTTCCACTGAGGGTAGTGGGCTGGGATCTCAACCCCTCCACCTGCAGGGAGAGGAGAGGAGGGGAGGCACAGAGTAGCATCACACAATTTATGGGAGAAGTTGGGGGGGGGTCCCCCTACTTCCTCCAATTCTGTGGTAAAGCTCACACACTGTTAGAGGTCAAACTCATGGGGGGCGTGGCAAGACCAACCTTTGCTACTGTGCTGATTGGCAACACTCTGAGGGCGTATATCGATGATTCTGCCTCGGCTACGACTGGGCAGGCAGGCATTGAGCATGCTCGCATCTTCCTTGAGCTTCTTGTGGGTGTGGCCACTGAGGGGCTGGCCGCACTTGACCAGGACTGCCTGGTTGAGCTGATGGTGGAAGCACACCATTGGGAATCGGCGACCATGTCTGAATGATGCCACCTAGAAGGAAGAAGGAGAAGGGAAGGGGAGAAGAGGAAGGGAGGGGTGGGGGGGGGGGGGGGGGGGGGGGGGGGGGGGGGGG
>JAAGOD010070374.1_pt1 | contig 19539 bp, 28 predicted proteins | sample 8389681 | NCBI WGS metagenome assembly JAAGOD01 (sample SAMN13964374, study PRJNA552185) | sponge metagenome | biome: deep-sea hydrothermal vent fields; feature: spots directly above weak diffusing fluid; material: seawater and sediment | host: Tedaniidae sp. KZ-2020 ... | reverse complement strand
GTTCCAAGATTGTGTGTTCCAAGGTGGAGATCAATAATGTGAAACGTGGACTGAAGATTGGAATGCTGTCATGTGCTTGCTGTGGTGGGTGATGATGTGCTGCAGTGTCTCACCATTTGTTCCAAAACTGGTCTGAGTTTGTCAATGATGACCTTGGTGGTCGACATACAGGCGCGTGGTATACCCCCAGTCAGTCTATGGGACACCTGACAGCACCGCCTCCCATCTTCCTGACCTAGCTCACCAGACACCTGCTGACCTAAAAATGGCCTGAGGCCTCACCCCAGAGAGGTGTGCTAATCAGACCACTATAGTCTACCTCTCGCGCAAGCGCGTCAATAAAGTGGGCGGGGCTTCTTTGCAGCAATAGAGATCTCTAATATTAACTGTGGAGAAATGGAGGAGGGTGGAGAGCCTGGTGCAAAAGCCCAGTCTCATTCTGAAAGCTATAAGCAACTCTTCAAGACAGTCTTTCCAGAACTTGTGAAAGAGTTGACTGAAGATGGACTGAAGGATCCAGAGATAGCTGATGGTGTACAGCATTTACAATCAGTGAGCAAATGCATAACATAGAGATGAATAATTATTGTTTGAAAATGATCGCAGGTACTGAACTACAATGTTCCTGGAGGTAGTGGCACTAGTATGAAAGCATTTGACCCCTATCATATTCTTATGCCCCCCAAAAAATTCAGGGAAGTGTAATCGGGGGTTGATGGTGATCGGGTCCTTAAAGCATCTGCGATCAGACAAGGAGCTGTCCAAAGATGAGGAGAAAAGGGCACTCATGCTGGGGTGGTGCGTGGAATGGGTAAGCCCCTTTCAATTATGGCGATGTCCAAATACACACACTAACTTTTGATCCCAGCTGCAAGCATTCTTTCTGGTTGCTGACGACATCATGGACCAGTCTAAGACCAGGAGAGGCCAGCCTTGCTGGTATCTCAAGGTAACCAAACATTCCCCTCCTGATCTGTATTGTTCTGTTCTGCCATTATGATGAAACGTTTCAAAAGGAAGGTATTGGTCTGGTAGCCATCAACGACTCCTTCTGTCTCGAAGGAACCATCTATCTGATCCTGAGAAAGCACTTTCGCTCAGAACCTTATTATGTGGATGTGCTGGAGCTCTTCCATGAAGTAAGCAGTCATTTGAAATTTTGACTGGTAGTGTGATAATTACGTAATTACGTTGTTCAGGTCACATATCAAACTGAAATGGGACAGACCCTTGACCTTTTGACCTCTCCAGACAATAATGTTGACTTCAGTAGATTCTCGATGGAAAGGTGATGACATATTAGCTATTTCCTTCTGTAGTTTGATTGTTGAACCCAAACCCAAACCAAAATGGTGACGCTACTACAGATACAAGGCAATTGTGAAGTACAAGACGGCATTCTACTCCTTCTACCTGCCGGTTGCCTTGGCAATGTACATGGTGAGGATAGGAGGGGAGGGAGAGATAGTCAATTTAACAATATATTCTGTACCACCACCAAGGTTGGCATCAAAGATCCCAAGGTCCATGCTGCAGCCAAATCCATTCTACTGGAGATGGGAGAGTTCTTTCAAATCCAAGTAACACACACTAGCTACTTCAGACTCCCAGCTAGAACTAATATTATCTTTGTCCCTACAGGATGACTTCCTGGATTGCTATGGCGATCCTGCCGTGACAGGTAAAGTGGGCACTGACATTGAGGAGAACAAGTGCAGCTGGTTAGTGGTGCAGGCTCTGGCTAGAGTCACTCCCGAGCAGAGACAGATCCTACAGGTAGCTATATATGAAGTAATAGGTAGCTAATAGCAGCCTCATAAGCCAGGCATTCAGAGAGGAACCAAAATTAAAAAAATGTCTTTCGACTTGCAAGACTACTATACGTAAAGGCTATGCCCAGTAAAATCTCAAAGACACTTAACATTCCTGTCCAGGATAACTATGCTCGCAAGGAACCGCCAGAGTGTGCTGAGCGTGTGAAGACCCTTTACCGAGAGCTGAACCTGGAGGCGGTGTATCGTGACTATGAGGAGGCCAGCTACCAGAAGCTGCTGGGGATGGTGGAAAAGGAGGCAGTGGAGGTTGGACTCCCCAAACAACTCTTCCTGGAGTTTGCTAACCGCATTTACAAACGTGTTGCATAATCCATTGTAAATTGGAGCATGCGTAGAAAAAGGTCGTCGTCGCGATGGACTGAGCATGCGCATTACTTTTTAGCTGGTGGTGAAAAGCTCTCCAAAGTGTAGCTAGCTGGATCCAGAAAGAGAGAATGCAGGGGGAAGCTGAAGAGCTGGGAGTGGAGAAGATGAAGATCACCCAGTCCTACTCTGAAAGCTACAAGCAGCAGTTCAAGGCAGTCTTTCCAGAGCTTGTGAAAGACTTGGCAGAAGACTTGCCAGATCCAGAGTTAGCTGAGGGTATAAAGCATTTACAATCAGTGAGCAAATGCAACACGTTCGTCACTTCTGATGACCCTAAATACACATTCACATTTCCTGAACAATCACAGGTGCTGAACTACAATGTTCCTGGAGGTATGGCATCAAAATCTAATCCACTCGTATGACCCCCCAAATAATTTGGGGAAGTGCGGTTTATTTTTCAATGCTCCCTCTAAAATTTAGGGAAGTGCAACCGGGGGCTGATGGTGATTGGGTCCTTAAAGCATCTGCGATCCGGTGGGGAATTGTCCGAAGATGAGGAGAAAAAGGCTCTGATGTTGGGATGGTGCGTGGAATTGGTAAGCCTCCTCCAAGCTAGTTGTTGTACTATAGCTAGAGAATATTCAATATCCCAGCTGCAAGCTTTCTTTCTGGTTGCGGATGACATAGTGGACCAGTCCAAGACCAGGAGGGGCCAGCCTTGCTGGTATCTCAAGGTTAAACACAACAGCCCAGCCATGTTCCAATCAATCTTGACAACCTTCTTTTTGACATGAAGGAAGGGATAGTGGCCATCAATGATTCCTTTTGCCTGGAGGGAACTGTCTACTTCGTAATGAAAAAGCATTTCCGCTCAGAAGCATACTACACAGATATTCTGGATCTCTTCCATGAAGTAAGGCTGTAGAAAATCAAGTTTAGTTCCTTGCTGAAGTAACACAGTGTTATTGTGGTGGCTAGCTATGTGAAGTGCCAATTGGCTTCAGGCAGTGCTAGGGAGAAGCCTGATGTACTGGCTAATGGAAATTCCTCATGGTGTTTCATACATGGGTACAGAGGGTTCTCCTGGTACTGAAGAACCCCCTAGGCTTTCTGCTTTACAGGATAATAATAATTGTGAGGTTTCATTAGTCCAAAGGTACACCATAGACAAATTTATACATAATTATGCCAATGTGCCAACTTAGGATCATTTTTTACTCTTCAGATTACATATCAGACGCAGCTGGGGCAGACTCTAGATCTCTTGACCTCCACTGGTAATACTGTAGACTTTGACAGGTTTTCAATGGAAAAGTAATTTTCATTTTGTCATAATATTGTCGAAACAATCATGTATGTTGGTGCTATAGGTACAAGGCAATTGTGAAGTACAAGACAGCATTCTACTCCTTCTACCTGCCGGTTGCCTTGGCGATGTACATGGTGAGGAGGGGAGGGGAGGGGGAGGGGGGGAAGGAGAGCTCACGAACTTCTGGTTTAATACCACCAAGGTTGGCATCAAAGATCCCAAGGTCCATGCTGCAGCCAAATCCATTCTACTGGAAATGGGAGAGTTCTTTCAAATCCAAGTAACACACGCGATGCCTCAAAATTCCCAGATCTGATGTATTTTGTTGGTGGTATAGGATGACTTCCTGGATTGCTATGGCGATCCTGCCGTGACAGGTAAAGTGGGCACTGACATTGAGGAGAACAAGTGCAGCTGGTTAGTGGTGCAGGCTCTGGCTAGAGTCACTCCCAAACAGAGACAGATCTTACAGGTAGTTATAATATAGGTAATAGCAGCCTCATAAGCCAGTCATTCAGAGAGGAACCAAAAAAAAACAACGGTCTTTCAACTTGCAAGACTACTATACGTAAAGGCTATGCCCATCCTGTCCAGGATAACTATGCTCGCAAGGAGCCGCCAGAGTGTGCTGAGCGTGTGAAGACCCTTTACCGAGAGCTGAACCTGGAGGCGGTGTATCGTGACTATGAGGGGGCCAGCTACCAGAAGCTGCTGGGGATGGTGGAAAAGGAGGCAGTGGAGGTTGGACTCCCCAAACAACTCTTCCTGGAGTTTGCTAACCGCATTTACAAACGTGTTGCTTAGCTGGCAGGCTAGCTCAAAGCTAGCTAGCCAGAAGTTATTATAGCTAACTCAAGAATCTAATAATGGAATAAAAAAACTCTGAGTATAATATAGCTGGCTTCTGTATGCCAAGACTTGAAGAAGTTCTGCACCTATAGCTATATAGCTTTATGCTGCAACCCCCATAAGATGCATTAGCTATCTTTCGAAGTTGTTTCTGTGATAAACTTCAGTCTTTGCTGAACCCACTTTTCCTCCTCTGCTAGTCCATGCTTACGAAAGAACTCCCGTAGCCTCTTGTACCTCTCCCTCACCCCAAACCCACAGAGATGCTGCAGTTTCCGCAGATCCACGGGACAGAGGTGCATGGACTGACAGAAGTCCTCTGCCAAGTGGCCAGAGCCATTCATGCAGCAGGAGTGCCAAATGCAGTGGTCCACGCAGAGAAGGTGGGACAGTTCGTGCACGAGGAGCTTGCAACTCCTCTGCAGAATGACCCTCAAATCCTGTGGGCTCAGCTTCCTTGGTTGGTGCTCCCCTGTAATCTCGTGCCAATGTTCCGCAGAGAAGCTCAGTGTCGGGTCGTAGCGCCTAAAGCTGAACACGCCCGCTCTGTATCTCACACCAGCGAGCCCAGCCACGAACAGGTCGGAGGGGGTCTGGTAGATATCGCTCATCGTGAGAGCGACGAGGCAAAGGGCATCAGAGGGCATGATATGGTCGACTTTGCTGATGAGAGAGTCTGCCTCCAGCTGGTAGTTTCCAGACGCTCTGTGGAAACGTGCTGCCAGTCGGTATTTGATAATCCGTTGGTTCTTCCTCCTGCCAACGCGGGTGCTAGGAGAGCTCTCGGTATCCCCGTTCAGCCAAAAAACCTGCCCTTCAAGTTTGTCCACTTCAAGGTGAACAACTGGAAGAACCTCCACTTTCAGGGAAAAGAAGATGGAAGCATATTCTGCCAGGTCACTGAAATTTGGAGCACAATCATCAAACTTGCCCAGGGGCAGAAGATATACCTTCCCCTCTGGATATCTCTTTGATAGCGTGCTTCCAGATGGGTCAAAGAGCATTCGACACTTCTTGACCTTTCTGTGAGAGATCCATGGGCACTCCTTCAAGAACTGGGTGTATGTTTGTCCCTCCTCGACGTACTGAGCCAGCCAGTCGTCAATGGAGGTGGGCTGAGGGATGGGAGAAAAGTGTGGGGCAGTGGGACAATCTTGGAAATCCCGTCCCAATTTTTCATCTTTGAAGGTCCTAGCTGCCCTGGCGCTCTGCTTGGCCGTGGGGGGATGGAACCCAGTCGCGAAGGGGACGCCACAACTCTTCCCAGAGCCACTCTTCGACTTCTTCACTTTTGGCATATCCTCTGCCCACCCAAGACAGCCACGCCCCTCTCCTCCAAAAATCGAAAAGGACGCTTTTCATGTTAGCGACCCCGTACCAAACATTGGATACAAAAATGTTTTTCTCACAACAAAAATAAGCACTGAACAATAACAAAGGACACTTTTTTCAGATAGCTCCCAGTCTGCGATCAAAATGTTTTTTTTCTTTGTTTCACATTAAAAAGACGTTAATCTGCCAGAGGGGGGGGTAGATAAGTTAATTAGACCTGAGGGAGGGAGGGAGGGAGGGTTTGGGGTTAGTTTTACACCATCCTTTCTTGATCCGATAATCACGAGACGACAATGATGAAAACAACAACAAAAAAACCTTTTAAAAATACTGGCAATCACTTTGATGACTTTTGCCTTGACTTTCTGTCCGTATTGCATGAAGCAGTTGTTGAGTGGTGGCCAGAGCCTCCGTTTTTGGGTCTGGATGAGTTTTTTGAGTTTCTTGAGGAGGAGGCATGGTGATGCTTCTCACCGCCGCCACCCCCTCCTTTGGAGTTCAGTGAGGCATGGCCTGAGCTACTGGTGACCTGACTCGAACCTTTAGAGTGTCCTGAGGAGGACCCCCCTCCTCCTCTTGCTGCATTACCCTGTCCTGAACTCCGACCTCCGCCACTCTGACCTTTCACCCCACCACCACCTCCACCTCCTCCTCCTCCTCCTACACCCCCTACATTCTGACGAACAGACTTGCTACCAGAAACAGGCTTGGAAGAGCTAACAGGGGCTGTTGCGGCTAAAGAAGTTACTTTCGAAACACTGGGCTGCGTCACAGAATTCGTCACAGACGCTGTGGTGGGGTTTGAAGATGGCGGTTGCCCTCCACTGCCTCCACCTCCACCACCACCTACACTGGCCATTGAAACAAGAAGCTTCGAGGTCCCCATAACTCCTGAATTCATGACGCTGGTGGGGTTTCCCCTAGAGGTGGGCGTGGAGGAGCTGGTTGCGGCTCCACTGAGCCCAGCAGCCAGAAGAGCCTGTTGCTGCTGCTGCTGCTGCTGTTTCTGTAGCAGAGCGGCCTGCTGGAACTGCTGAGCCATCTGGATGGACTGTGCCTGCAGCATAGGGCTCCTCAGCAGCAGAGCCTGCTGGAACAAGTACTGCTGGGCCAGGAGTTGCTGCTGCTGAAAAGTGAGCTGGTTGGTGCTGCCCCTGGCCAACAGCTGCTGCTGCTGGGCTGGAGTAAGGCTGGCAAAGTTGCGCAGCTGGTTCCAGGACTGCAGAATGTGGGCAGGAATGGCTTGCCCTAAAGGGGAACAAATGATTCGGCTTGGTTTTAACGAACAGCTTCTGGATGCTCCGAAACAGGACAAAGAACAAACTAAAAGTACTCGTATACACATACTCAATACAAAATAAAGAGGACAACTTCTCTACAAAGGACAAAATGCTTGGGTCCCAGAAATGTCCCTTATTTAGAGGCTCCACTGCAATTAGATTCTATTGAAACTCCACCCACTCCACTCACGTACCTTTGCTGTTTGTGAAGAGCATTGGTTTGACGGAATTGGCCGTGGTGGCGGCGGCCTGGTTCCCACTCCCCCCGGTTCCCACGGCAGTGGGCATGGTGGAGGGCGTGGCCCCGTCTGCGTGCAGGGGCTTGGTGAAGCCAGGAGGGGGAAGGGGCACTGACAACAATGGCGCACCCAGACTGGAACTAGTCACTGCAGTAACAAGATGATGAATAAGACCTTATCACAGGAGTATGGAGTGTTTTGGGCAGTTTCAAAAAAAAACTGGACCAAAAGCTGTCTCAACTCCGAGGGTGAAAGGTCATATGCACAGCTTTTAACTACTGACCCCACTACCTGTGCTAGAGGCTTTCCAAGGTCCACAGGTAGCCTCTGATTCTGGCAGAGTCGTCACGGCTCCTGTTGTCACTGGGACTGTCTTGGCACTTGCCGTTCCAAGCTCTTGATTCTGAGCATTCACAGCCTGGCCCACTGCCGTTCCACCAAGCTTCGGTGGTCCAGCTCCAGGATGAGCCAACACTTTGTTCTGAGGGTTCAGGCTCACTGCCATTCCACGAAGCTGTGCTCCAGGATGAGCCACCACCTTGTTCTGAGGGTTCAGGCTCACTGCCGTTCCACCAAGCTGTGGTCCGGGAGGAGGAGGAGGAGGGGCCACCACTTTGTTCTGACTGTTCACAGTTTGGCCCACAGCTGTTCCAAGGCTCGGCACAAGTGGGACTTTGGTTTGACTCTTGCTGGCCTGTCCCAAGGTGATTCCGAGATCTGGCCAGTCGGGGCCCAGGCAGTTGCTATAGCTGTTGGTGCCGCTGATGGTGCTTGACGATTCGCTGGAAGTGGTTGCGACCATGACGGCAGTAGGACCACCGCCTCCGTCGTGACCTTTGACCCTGAAACACGATGCCGGAAACCCTGGCTGCGACTGCCCCAGAAACTGGTTGGACAGGTTTGACATGGAAATGCCACCGGGTTGGGACGTGTCTGACGATGGTTGCTGTGACGGAGAAGAAGGATACATTCCCTTCCTCCCCCGTGAGCCCGCTGCACCACTCCCAGCAGCAGCCGCCGCAGCAAGGTGGGTGCGTCCTCGTGAGGTAGCCACGCCCCCTTGGAGGGGGGTGGGGTAGGTAAAGTTGATCGCAGTGGCCAGATGAGTGGGGTGGTAGCCAGGAAGGGAGGGTGTATTGGAGGCGTCCAGAGGTGACGCCTCAGATTTAGACTTGGACATATTATTGGCACCTGCAAACCAAATAATAACGATTAACTTGACAGGAAAACCTCCATAAAGGACACTGCGAAAGAGGACAAACCTCCGAACAAAGGACAAACCAAAAGTACTATACAAAATAACCTTCGAAAGAGGACAGCCTCTCTACTAAGGACAAAATGCTGGGTCCCAAGTATGTCTGTGATTCAAAAATTGTGTATCTACCTCCAAAGCTGACTTTGACGTTAGGAAAGAGAGCCCGGAATTCATCCTGTACGGATTCGCCGCCACTTTCCCCTCCTGCCACGCCCCCAGTAACAGAGGCAGAGCTGGAGGAAGGGGGAATCCCCCCCCGCTGCCATTGCTTGTAGAGAGATGCTGCTGCAGGGTAGTGATGGTGATGATGGTGGTTGAGGAATGGTGATGTGATGCCATTGGGGACCTTCTTGGTGCCAGTGGTAGGGTTGGATGATGAGGAGCCAGGGGGAGGGGCAGGGAGGCCACCTCCCACCAGGGGGTGGGGCTGGAGGTGTGGCCGGCTCTGTTTCTGCTCCGCCTCTGTCTCCATGAGGTCGGCCAGACCTTGCTGGGAGACGTCCCACGGATCAAACCCTGAAAGATGACACTAATTGAACAACCGAGGCCAGCCTCACAGGCCACGCCCACAGTGGGCGTGGCTTGTGATTCCAGGCTATTCTTACTGTACCTAATTCATCTCCATCATCCACTTTGCGAGATTGACTGTCCGAAAGGGGTGTGGCTGTGGGGGTGGGGAGGAGAGGGGAAGGGGCGTGGCTTGCAGAGGCCACGGAGGACTGGGGGATGTGTTGGGGTGGCTGTGACGCTGTGGGGGGAGTGGGGGAGTAGGAGGTGGTGGTGGTGGTGGCGCTGGGAGGAGGGAGGGAGACGTGAGGGTTGGTGGGGTTCGGAAATGCAGTGAGGTTGGCAGCAAACCCCCTTAGGAAGGGATTGGGGGGCCCAGCAGCAGGAGGGAGGCTCCAATTCACTCCCAGACCCCCAAAGTGGTTCGGCCCAGCTGAAGTCAGTGACGAAAGCACTACAGGAAGGAAGGAAGGAAGGAAGGGAGGGGAGGGAAAGGGGAGGGGAGGGGAGGGAAAGGGGAGGGGAGGGAAAGGGGAAGGGAGGCGGCAGTAGATTTTGTAGCTGGCAGGGCAGGTCTAACTTAGCTAGCTTGAACACCCCACTATACAGTTAGACACACATGTCCACAGACATGTGCACATACCATCATTGCTGAGCGAGGTGGTGGGCACCATGCCAGTTCTCCTCTGCTCCACACTGCCAATGCCACCATGGGCAGCCTCGGCACCACCACCACCACCACCACCGTCTCTACTCAGCAAGTGCCGACTCAGCATTCCAGTCTGCGACCCCACCCCCAAACTCTCACTCCTGGCCAACAGTGGTGAGGGTTTCAGCCCAGAGCTGAGATCCAGCTGCTGGCAAACCATCTCGGACTGTTTGCTGACTGGTAGGGGCTGGCTCCAAGACTTGCTCAATCCAGGGGGGCTGGATATCAAGGCCCCTGATACCGAAGAAGGGTTCAAGTTGCCATCCCTCACGGGTGGGGTTTGTGTGATGTCCACTCTTGAGTGAGATGTGGCCGATGGCTGAAGCTCGGGTAAATGTCTCTCGGACTTGTTCAGATGAACAGCCTCCAGTTGTTCCAGGACAGCACTTGAGGAGGCATCGGTGCCATTTGATAACTCACTTTCAGCACTAACACTCGTCGAAGAACCACTCCCCGTGGGTACTGCCACGCCCTCAGCCCCTTCACCCCTGCCCTCCTCCACCACCTCCTCCGGAGCTGTCTTAGGTTCCATCCCCATGACCACTCCCCCTGCGGAGGCAGCGTTGGTGATGGTAGTGGTGGTGGTGGTGGTGGTGCTGCCGTACTCTGCCTCTAGTCTGAGGGAGCCCGAGCTGGAGCTTGCTGAGAGGGTGGAGTGAGGGGAGAGGTTGGGTGTCAGGGAACTCCCACGACTGTGGTTGGTAGTAGTTCTGATAATCTCCCCCGCTCCCCTGCCCCCTCCCCCTCCACCTGACGGCCGTTTCGCCGGATCCAAAGTTCTGGATTGGGCTGATCTCTGTGTGTTGGGGCTGACCGAGCCTGGTCTGGAATTGGATTTCAAAGTTTCGTCCCCAACTTCGTGTTTCTGTGATCCAGTGGTGTCCTTTTGACCTCTCTTCCCAGACCCAGCATGTCTGGAATGTGAGTTGTTTGAATGTTCCGTTCCCATTCCCCGTGCTGTCAAGGAATGTCCTTTACTGCTGCCAGGATTCTTTGGCTTTCCGGTAGAATGGTTGGAACCGGAATCTGACTGCTGGGAATGAGAATGGGACTGGTCCTGTTGGGGGGTGGGGGAGTCTGAAGCTTTCTGATTGGAAGCCCTGGAGACAAAATAATGACAAGCACAGTCTGTCACCACAAGAATGTAACGTGATTTTAATATCATTAAGTGAAGGGACATTTGTTTGAGTTCCTCAGACCAGCCGGCTGAACTGTCTGAAGGAGACCATACTCTCTGCATAGCAATAAGAGATAGCTGGCTCCCATGATGGCCACAAGGGAGACCACATATCTTTCAATTCTGTGCCACCAAAGTGAAGTACATTTCACTTTCAGCCCAGTACTGTCCAGAGTGGGAGTGTCCTAAGGCACCAAATTGATAAGACTTTGTGTCTTCTGGCCCTCCCACCATACACACATACATACATATACATACATATACATACATACACACATACATACATACATACATACATACCAGTGTGCCGTGGCTGGCAATGCTGACTCAGCTAAATCTGCCTGGTAGGAGTCCTTGGGCCGAGGCAGGATGGTATGCTTGATCTTGACTCCGCCCTCTGCCGCCATGGTGGGGGTGCTCTCCTTGCCACTCCCCTCTCCCCCAGTGGGGAGCAGGGAGGCTAGAGTCGCATTCTCAAACACTTGGTGCTTGCTGCAAAGTGCACATACACACACACACATACATACACAAACTCGTCATGCTATGGCAACACGAACCAACTGGTTCAGGAAAACCTCCTGTTAGGACACCCCAGTTCAGGACACGCTCTAGTTAGGACACCCATTCTCTATTAGGTCACCCCACTCCAGTTCCGCAAACCCGCCTTTAGTAAGGGACGTCCCAGTTCAAGGACAACCTTCTTCCAAGGGAAACACACCGCACCACATAATAATAGGTAGCCTTACCCAAGCTGCATGTCCTCTTTTGTGAAGCTGGCTTCATCCTCCCCCAGTTCATGCAGATACATACAGTCCTGCAGCAACCGCCAGTTCATAGTAACACAACTCCACGCACACACACACACACACACAAGAACCTTGAAAGAAGCATTATCAACTCACAGGCTTAGTGCAGAGTGTGCCCTTCAGGAAACCGGTGCAATACTTTGTTGTGCCAAATGAGGCCCTAGTGAGATGAAAGGAAATTAGCACTAACTTTCATACCAATCTCCCTAGCATTAGCAAATGCTGCTCCACACTTGCTAACAACCTTTGATTACAATGGCACCCCAACACCACAGATATACTGCAGCTCCCAGTATTATAGCTGGCTACCAGCACAGCACAGTCCTGGCATGTTTAGCATACCATGTGTGCACTTACTTCAAAGATCTTCCATCAATGAAAGCATTGTTCACAGCAGCTATTGCTTTGGAGGCATCTTCATTTCGACAGTATGTCACATAGGCACTCACACTGGGACCCTACACAAATCAGTTGGTCACAGCAACTATAGAAACAACCTTATACACTAAACCCCAAAACCACCAAGAGTTGTGTCAGGAATGAAGCCACAATCTTTCTGCCCTCCCTCCCTCCCTCCCCTCACCTGAGCTCCATTGTAGATGGTGTGGCTGTTAATGACAACCTTGTAAATCTTTCCATACTTGCCAAAGTACTCATTCCTCTTGAGGACCTCTGGGTCAGCCAGCCTTGGAGAGAGACCTATCACGAACACCAGGTTCCTCTGCACAACTCTGCAAGCACAGCAAAATTAAACTCCAGAGCTCACGTGACATCATCTGACTTAGAAATTATGTAATTGAATTGGAACATAAAACTCTTACAGTACAAATAATGGGACTTTTCAAAGCAGAGAAGACACTTCTGGAAGCTTACCTGACCAAGGCCAGCTTCTCTCTGCTTTCCACCACTTTCTGCCTCTTGTTGACTTCTTTCTGCTTCTTCTCGGTCTTCAGTTTTGCCAGCTGCTCTGGTGTTGGGGGCGTGTATTCTGCAGGGTTCTCAGGGTACACCTAGAATGGGCGTGGCATGGCCACAGGGAATGATGTAATGGGATAACAATAATGACATCATTACAATACTGCACTGAAGTATTTCAAGCACTTGATAGTATGGAATAGCTCTCAGAAACTCGAAATTACTCCACTCACCTCTCTACAGTGAGGACACAAGCCGTTCTCATCTGTTCGAATTCTATGCCAGCAAAATCTACAGATCTACAAAAACAAGAGAGGCCACTTTACAACATTACAAATTTTGGCTGGTAACACTGTAAATTGGATAGGCTAACACCAACTGACTGTAGCAGACATCACTCACCTGATATCTACATGCACATGGATAGAAGTTTATGTCATCCAGTCCAAGAGGTTCAAGGCATAGTGGGCACTAAATAGAAATCATATAAATATTGGGTTCTTCTATCTTACAAACCTACTATGCTAACATACCTCAGGCATTTCATCAGAGAAACCATTGCTAGCCATATCCTTAACGAAAATATACTCTCCACCTGTACAAAGGAACGCCCCAGTTGTTCCAAGTGGGCAGTGTGGTGTAGCCAAAGTTTTAACTCTGTGCTGAGGTCTTACCCCTCTCCTCAAGCTTTCAACAAAGAAGCGACTTCTACAAATACTCCCTCCACTCTGTCACTGAAGGAGGAATACACTGTCACTCTCCACTTTCTCAGTATAAACAACCTCTCATACATTACTTCATCAGGAGCCAAGATTGCATAACAAGTGGGTCAGGTGACCGTCATGTGACCATCTTACAGTCCACACGTGGTTTTTGTGCAGTGATGAAGAATGGAGGAAGCTGATGAGAGGTCCTGTGAGCTTCCTCAGAGCAAGAAGGCAAGACTCGATGATGCTCAAGAACCTCAGACACCTACCCTCGAAGCCACAACCGCCAACAATGGAGTCAGCAGCAATGGAGCTACCGTAACTGAACCAGACGTTTCTACAGCAGATTGTGATAACCATAACATAGAGGAGGGCTCTATCCTCCCCTTTGATAAGTTCAGAACAGAGAGGGTGTTATTCACTGACCCAAAAAGCAAGTCGATGTGCACTTTGGGATTCTTTGGTGAATCTGGAGACCAGAGGGGGATTGTGGTTGCCGAGAAACAGCCGCTTACTGAATCGTCACTTCCATTACTATTCTCAAGCTCGTCCGCTGTCGAAAGAAAGTTCCAGAATGACATTTACTCACAGTATGTGCTGGATTGCAAAGAAGGGGGTTTGGGTGAGATGAGGGTTATGACCATATGCCCAGCCACTGACAAACACATACGAAAGTATGAGGCTCAAAAGGCAAGGCTTGTAGTGGAAACACCCGACGATTATCAGCAGATCACAAAACCTTACGCTAAAGAGCAATCTTTCAGCTTAGATGTATGTTTGTACAGTAGAATCTGCATCCCATAATCTTCCTTCTTCAACTTTAACCTTTAAAAGTGGACAATCTGGGCCCCAATATCAACCCTTTTCACTGTAAGTTTTTTTTTCATCCTTGTTATGCTGTAGTGGGTGTTCAACATACTCAATGGCAAGTCCGAAGTTGAAAGGGTCATCTACAACGACACAGACAGTGATGTCGGATTCGTCATGGTGCCAGATCTAAAGTGGGACCTGAAGGAACTGGAGAACCTCTATGTCCTTGCAATAGCCAGGAAAAGAGGAATCCTGTCACTAAGAGACCTCAGAGCCGAACATCTTCCAATGTTGAAGAACATTATGGAAGCAGGAAAAGTAAGTTTGCAACAAGAGGCAACAGATGTAGCTATGTACAGAACTAGAGTAATGGTGAATTTTTGATTGATCTCTCCACAGATGGAGATTTGTCGCAAGTACAAAGTTGATAGGGACTGTCTTCGTGCCTATCTTCACTACCAACCATCCTATTACCATCTCCACGTCCACTTCACTCACCTGCGGTTCAACGCCCCCAAGTCGTCTGTGGGGGAGGCCCACTTGCTGGACGATGTCATAGACAACATTGCTACCATAGATCCATTGTTCTATGCAAAGAGAACGCTGAGCTTTGTGCTCAAGGAGTCCAGTGAACTGTGGAAACAGTTCGCTAGCAGAAAGAAAGGAGATTTGTAAACTACTCCCAGTCTTTTTCAGACTTGCTCATGCACTCTGACCAAACTTCTTAGCCTCCAACAATCATCTGCCCAATTTTCACCTAGCACTTTTGGTATAATCATCAGTCTTGATTCTGTCCAATTTTCGCCTGACATTTTCGATTTTAGGGCTTGTGGTATAACTTCATTCTAGTGTTGTGCTCTAGCCTCTAGCGATTGCCAGATTTCTGATCCTGTCGGAAATGGAACTGGAGGAAAAATTGTTTTGTGTCCGGATTCCATTCCGTCCAAAACTTGTCATCTCCTTTCTCAACTTCTCGACTTGGGACCTGGAATGAAAATATAAAAAAATTTCCCCATGAACACTGCAATACATGTGAAAATTTCATCAGCCATGTGAATTGAATATAGCTGATAAGCAAATTTAGCAGGGTTAGATTTCCTGCAAATCAAGCCACCCTATCACTCACATTGACTAGCACCTGACTTATTCAATGCCATGTATACTAGCATGTGACTGTCATGCTCTTAAAGCCAATGTCATGCGACTATCATGTGACCTTAAAGCCAATGGTTTCGTAGGGCTCGGCTGCGAAGAGGAGATATTGCCACTGGCGGTCGGGAGGCTCCATCCTCTGTTCATAGGCAGACATGAACCGGTGCCTGGGCACGACACCTTCCACTATCTCGGGGTAGTCAATCTGGTAAAACAGGCTGTGCTGGTGTGTGTCCTGGTCCCTCTGCTTGGTAACTATGACAACAATGAATGAAGAGAGATGTACCAGGGCATGCAGCACATCAATACCAATGCCAATAATGAAAGGGTACCTCTCTCTACCACAATACTTCAAGTGAGGCATAGTCCTGATTACTCCTGAACAAGTCCTACACTCAGAGGTTCCACAGCACCGCCTCTCACTACTACCTTTGTATCCTGGCCTGCCGATCTTGACAAACTTGCGAATGTCGATCCTCGGCTTCTCCTGATGAAGAAACAGAATGAAACGAGTAAGTGTGGTGGTGTATGGAGCTAGAGGCTGACTTACAGGAGCTGGGAGAGCCTGTGCATCTTTTGCCTCTTTAGCTGCTCGCTTGGCTCTGAACACAAGTGTGCACAAAAATTGAAACAATGGTTTCCACGTCAATAACAACTTACAGATTAGACTGATGTTTCTTTCCTTGAGTGTGAGCTAAATAACTTCCCTGCACGCAAAATTAATGATGATAGATAATGTGAGATGCATGTAATACATTCAAGTTCGGTAGAGTGTCTGGCTCATGAGATAGATTAGAAGTTCGGCTTATCTAATTCTCGATAATTCGAAACTTCAATACTCACCTCAGTGTTGTGAAGAGTAAGACAAAGTTTGCATTCATATGTTCCTAAGTGATTTTTCATGAAATATGGATCCTATAATGGAGAGTTTGACAATGAAGTTAGACAGCCAATACATTCCATTAAGTGCCCACCAACCTTTGCCAAGTCGATAGTCTCCAAGGCTAGCTTCCTGAGCCTCTCTTTTCTATCCCTGCTGGACTCAGAGCCGCTTGCTACGCCTCCTCCACCAGTCTTTGAACCAGCACGATGTTGGAAATCCATTCTTCAATACTCACTGCACAACTAAAAGGTCAAAGTCCTCTTTTGGTGTGCTCTATTTGAGAAAGTCAAAGGTTCCCCGGCCGGGGGAGGCACTTTTTGATGATACAATACGACCCTCCATCAGCAGCCCCTGATTACATGGTGTGGAAATAACAATGACGCTGGTTGCAAGACTGAAGAAGAGCTGTGGGGGTAGCTGCAAGAGCAGGCTCTGTGGTGGTGCTTGCTGCAAGTCCTCACAGCCATTGACCCGGCCACTGACCTGGAGGAGAGTCAGGGCCAAGCTGCCATCAAAACTCCTGGTGAAGGTCTACATTGTCACGTTCCTCACTGTGGTCAGTTTGAGTACTTAGCTACCAGCTTTGCTTCGAATACTTTGTGTATAAATAGTTTTCAAGTTCTTTCACCGCCACGATGGTATTCCCCTTTCTTCCTTTCATGATGGAGTTTCTCATCCCTAAACTCCAAGATGACCAGAAATCTGTTGGTAAGGGAAACACAGTCCTTTTGCAAGAAGTAATGAATTCGTATTCCTTTGTAGGAAAGTATGTTGGATTTGTTGGGAGCTCATTGTATTTTGGTCGAATGCTTGGAAGGTAGGCATGAGCGTAGACTTATCCTTCTTGAGAGCTAAATTTCAAATGGTCTTTGTTCTGTTTATTGTGCAGCTATCTGTGGGGGGTGGTAGCTGATCACAAGGGGCGGAAGCCTGTCATCATCATCAGCTGTATCCTTGTAGCTGTCTCCTCTCTCGCATTTGGTTTCAGTGTCAACTTCGCAATGGCCATAATATCAAGGTTCTTGATTGGATTCTTGAATGGTAAGCCTAATCTCACCTTCATGGGCAGATTATTGCCCTACAGTGAAAATCTTGGAATTGTTCCTGTACTGTATTACAGGAACTTTGTCTATAACGAGAGCAGCTATTTCTGAGGTTTCTGATGATACTAATCATGCCTTCGGGCTCACACTACTGGGCAGTGCATGGGGCATTGGCTACATCATTGGGCCAGCGATATCTGGAGCTCTGGCTGATCCTATTGGTCAATACAACCTCACTATCACCAGTACGTTTTCACACACGACTATTAGATAGGATGGTCATTTGTTTCCATGGTTACTAGATTCGTTTCTGCACGGCTACTTCAGTCAGTTTCCGTACTCACTCCCGTCCATTGTCAACTTCATTCTCTTTGCAATTACACTGGTCACTACCTTCTTCCTGCCTGAGACACTGGGACTGAAAAAGTAAGAAGAAATATAATTGCCGATTTTAATGATTGTATGAAGTCTCCTATTGTAGAAATCAGAAAAGAAGTAAAGTAGATCAGGAAGCCATTGAGCTGATTGCTGCCCAGCAAGATGTTGATGAAAGGGGCAGCGGCAATGATCCCCACAGTACTGATGTTGCTGAATCTAACTTCTGTGAAGAAGATGAAGATAAAGAAGATAAGGATAGAGCTGGTGACGATACAAAACTTTTGAGTTCTGACGAAGAATCTTCCATTACCGCGGCCAACCTTACTTCCATGGAGGCAGCAAAAGGGGGGACATCCTCAGGGCATAGGCAGGAGGAGGGGGAGGAGGGAGGAGAGGAGATGATGGTGGAAGAGCCAAGTGTTACGCTACTTACCCCCACATTGAAGAAACGCAATAAATGTCTGTCAAAGTTTTTTTCAGCTCTCAAAAACTTGTTCCTGGACTTGAGACTATTCTTCTGGTTATTAGCTACTTTGAAGGATATAATTATACCAGTTCACTGAATTTTTTTTCTTCAGCAACAGAGCATCTCTCATCTCCCTGGTCCTCTACTCTGTGTATGCCATTGCAGATGTGGGGTTTGTTGAGCTGTTCTCCCTGTGGGCCTACACTCAGCCTCATCTAGGTCAGTGTGGGAGGGTTTTTTTAGTAGCACTTGTGATTCCTGCCTGCATCAGGTGGTCTGGGGATGAGTCTTCGGCAGATTGGGATCACCTTGACTATTGTAGGTGTGTTCATGTTGCCCATCAATCTTTTGGCCTTCCCACTGGTAGGAGTACATCATTCTACTGCATAATGTAGCTTTTTTAATCTTGTGTGTGCTGAGTAGCTGGAGAAGTGGATTCACAGTATCAAGAGCTTTTACTTGGTCGGAATCACCCTGACGTTTCTCTTTCCTCTGTTGCCCATGGTCCATTACTTGGCCTCGTCAGGACAGTAAGTTGGAGCATCTGACACTGTTTCAACATAATGTACTTTCTCCTCTTCTAGTTCCTGGTTGTTCTGGGGAGTGCTGGTTATAATGACATTTCTGATCCATGCGTCATTCACCGTAGGATACTCTGCCATCTTCATGTTCATCAACAATTCTGTCTCCTTTGATAAGCTGGGCTCCATCAATGGCGTAGCCATGACAATAGCATCACTCACCAGGTATGCAAAGGGAAAGTCCCTAATAATGATATAATACGAATTTTCTGTGCAGATCCTTTTCTCCCGTGGTTTTGGGCACCATCTTCTCAGCGAGTCTTTCAGAAGCTACCCTGGAGTTTGGTTTTCCCGTGGACTACAATCTTGTGTTTGTCTTGCTCTCTGTGACCATCTTGGTCTGTGTTCTCATAGTAGCTTGCCTACCCGTCTCAATCAACCGCCAGAAGATCATCGAAGATGGTTAGATTCAGGGGCATGGTACAGTTGTACTGGAGCCAGATTTATGCCTGCTCAGCCCTGACGTTTCCATGCCAGTTGCCACAGAACATTCATAGAACCTTTGCAAACTCATATCAGCTTAGCTATTAATAGCAAAAATGTATGGCAGTTGCTAGATAGCTAAATGGGTTGTGGTGGTAAAGTTGAAGAAGCATTGTTGTTCAACTCCGGTCTGGTCTGGGTCAGCTGTAAAGTTCTGAGTGAGTGCTAAATAAAAAATAATCTTATTTGAGAAAGTCAGAGGTGGACCTTTAGTTTTTTATTGCGTCACGTGTGGTGGGGCCCTTACATATACAATAGTCTCGTGGCTCGCGAGACCAAAGCAGCCCCTTGCATGATGGTTATTGTAGAGGCCTGTAGTTGCTACAATGCCGCTGGTTGTGAGGAGACTGAAGGAGAGCTGTGGGGGCAGCTGCAAGAGCAGGCTCTGCTGTGGTGGTGGTGGTGGTGCTTGCTGCAAGGCCTCACAGCCACTGACCTGGAGGAGATTCAGGGCCAAGCTGCCATCAAAACTCCTGGTCAAAGTCTACATTGTCACCTTCCTCAACCTGGTCAG
>JAAGOD010010745.1_pt1 | contig 19577 bp, 35 predicted proteins | sample 8389681 | NCBI WGS metagenome assembly JAAGOD01 (sample SAMN13964374, study PRJNA552185) | sponge metagenome | biome: deep-sea hydrothermal vent fields; feature: spots directly above weak diffusing fluid; material: seawater and sediment | host: Tedaniidae sp. KZ-2020 ... | reverse complement strand
TCTGTTTTGGACACTTCAAATCGTCTAGACATGCCTCTGGCAATAATTATTTATGCACATGAAGAAATGATGTAATCTTGATCATAATGAATATGTACTCTCTCAACATAGAATAGTCATCCTGTGTACATACTGTCCTTTAAACTTTACATCCTCTACAGGAGGATATCATTTTGGGAAAGAATCCATCCCAACATCAACACACAGCAGTCTAAACCTTAGACACTCGTGAAGCCAGCAGCTTGCTGCATCTTGGTTGCAGGTAGCTACGATATGTATTGAAACAGAAATGATTTGACCCAATCATAACTTTAAACTACAAACACGTTTATCTAGTCACACTCCAATAGCAGATGCTGAACAGATGGAGAGAGGTGCCCATAAATCAGCTATCTGAGAGATTAATAGAGATTAATAGATTACCTAGCGTTAAATATTTTTAGCGTTAGTCGTAAGTTTCATGAGTTTATTTGTATCCCCTACATCACAGCCAAACAAATGCTAGTTTGATATGTAGTCACGAAGTCAAATATATCGGTGACGAATAGTCTCTCCCAATGGATCGTCCATTAAGGTAAGTTCCCCAAGGATGTGGAAGACATAATCAATGGCACCATGCATGCACAATACACTGTGCACTTTATCACAGCAACATCATCAACATACAAATGCAACACACAGGAAATCCTGCGGGGTGATTGATTACTCAAGCATGTACCTATGTAATGTGTGTGGGGGGGAGATATATTCTGTGGTTACACTTCAGCTGAGATAGAGAAATGGAGAGTGAAGATTACGTCCAACTGGTGGCAGAGACCAGAGCCAAAGTGTTGTGCTATGCAGATGCTAGTGATTGGCGAGTTATCAAGAAAACTGTAAGCAATGATTGATTCAGATAGCAGCTAACTAGTTAGCTAGCCATAGATACCAGCTTGCTAGCTAGAGCTAAGCTAATTCATAGCTAGGGAGTTTTGGACACCCTGTAGCTTGCACTATTGTATGAATCGGGAAGTTGTGTTCGCTGTTTGTCCTCCACATTCTTGAGCCACTATTGAAAATGTAGCTGATTTCTTTGCAGAATGGAGTGGTGATCACGACTCATCAAGAAACTGGTATACCTGCTAAAATGTAAGCTACCTAATAGCTACACGTCCTAGCTGACTAGTAAATGTTAACTGTCCGCATGCATACATTAAAAGATTCAAAGCAGAGTGTGAAATCAACCTTCCTCCAGCCCAGCTCTTTGAGTACGTGGCTATTACTGATCCTTCAACCTCTTCTGGCTCAAATCACACCAGGGTCCAGAAATCTGTCAAAGTAAGCTTTAGTTTGTTGTTGTAAATTGTCATTATGTGTTATTATTGCTGTAGTCTTGGGACATCGTCAAGAAGATAGATGAGGTTAGTGTTATTGAGTTATTAAAGATTTATTTGGATGTGTTTGGAAGCAAGAATTTGAATAGCACGGGCCAGTGATTCCCTGTATGAATACATTGCCATGATATGTTGCTACACAGGCCACCTTCATCCTGCACAGTGTGTCCTACAGCGCTGGAGGGGGAATAATCTCACCTAGAGAATACCTTGACTTGGTGTCAAATTTCAAGGATGGAGAAAGATGCACATTCTTATCCTGTGGTAGGTTTCTTACTATGATGTAGCATTATTTATGATTCAACATGTGACTGTGTGATGTAGCCACTGGAGTGGATATCACTTATCCTGAGAATCCCAAGTACGTTCGTGGAAGAAATTATCCCAGTGGAATTCTCTGTTTACCTGTGACTGGGTATGTTATAACCTTTGTCAGAATGCAAGACTTTCAATATTATATCATCCCTTACTACAGAGATCCCACAAAAACGCGGCTGGTATACATCATTCATTCTTATCTTGGGGGGAGAATTCCCAACAGAGTGGCAGATTTGGCTCTCCCTTCACTGCAACTCTCATTCATTTCCAGTCTCAACAAGACTTTGAAAGACAATAGCGTCCTAAAATCTTCCTCCACGGATCTGTCTGCCCTGACAGTTAGTCCAGGAGCTGCTGCCCCTAGCCATCCAGTCACGTAGCCTTCATTGAACATGCTCTATCACATCCTACATACCCTCTCATCCATTGTCCACCACTGATGTCTATCCTATCACTCAAGTCATCCAAACACGCTGGGTGTAGTCAACACATCACTTAGGGGAGATCTAGCTACCTACTTATTTATACTTTTTTATGTCTTCATAGTGAGTATTTGAAGGAACCATAACATTTACTGTGAGACATAAAACAGCACTAGCTTGGTCTTTGAACCCTAGTCAACATCTGTTGTGCCAGCTCCTCATCGCATGACCAGACACTGCAGTAGCCTGGAAGGGGTAGGGTGGCTACAACTCCACCCACATCCTCACCCTCATGTACTGACCCTCTAGCATTCAGTGCCCTCTCAAAGTCTTTACGTTTCTTCCAAGACAAAAAATCTGCTTGTGCCCTTTCCTGCTGCACCTTCCTTTCTTCCTCACAAAAATTCTTAAACTCCCGCTCAACCCTCTGTTCTCTCTTCCTCTGCTGATCCTCCAGTTGCTTATTTCGTAGCCACTGTTGATAAGCACGAGCTGTTATCATTTTCTTTTCTTCTTCCATTCTTTCAAGATCAGCAGCTTTCAATGCCTGCTGCTGAGCTGCAAGTTGCTCCTAGGATTTAAAGTTGCATGCTAAAGCTCACTATACTTCACACCTAGCTAGATACGCTATAGTAACCTTTCTTTCATCCTGCTTCCTCATCAGCCAGGCTTCGAAGGCCCTCCTGTTCCTCTCCTCCTGCTCAGCACTGATCATTCTCTCCCCACCACCACTCACAGCCATTGTGAACAAAAAAGGGGGTGGGGCTGGGGTGGGCGTTGCCCTGAAGTGTAGCTAAGGCAGCAGAGATGCCTCTCTCAAGACAAGGCGCTGATAAGTGTCTCCAGTTGCTGTGGGAGTGCAGATCCCAAACAAAGGCTCCTGAACAGCTTCAAGCTTACCAGCATGCAATATCCAGCCTGCATGCCTATGTGACTGATGTCTTGCCTGCAACTCTGCCCTGTGTCAGAGCCCAAGCCAAACATGGAGTGGTGGAGATCTTCACCCACCAAGATACCCGTTCTCAGGATATCGAGCTTGTCCTAGAGCAGGGAGAGAAGCTTGGCATTGTATTGGATAGCATTGATGTGACGCCAGGCTCAGTCAGCACTGCCAGTCCAATTGCTGTCAGTCTGCTGCGCCCAAACTGTGCTGCTGCAAAGGATGGAAGAATAGCCAGAGGAGACCAAATCCTCTATATTAATGGCCATTCACTTTCCCAAGTTTCCCTGCAAAGGGCAAGGTGAGTGTGCCAAATCTTAAAACGTAGTATTATATACCACAAACTCCACTCCTCAGGTGGTTACTGGATAGTGCCGAGCGCTCACAGAAAGTCGTACTCACTATAATCGCATCAGGATTAATGGATGGCTTGAGACATGCCATCTCACGGCATGACATGACATCTATAGGTCCACGTGCGTCCCACCACCGACGCTCAAGGAGCCACGATTCTATGGACAGGAGACGCGTCAAACGACTACTAGCCCACAAGTCTCAACCCAGCCCTAAATCTTTTGAAAAGAAGCCTTCTCCAAAGGAAGTAGTAAAAGCATCCTCTGGTGCATCCCTCCATGGAAGACCTGGCTACACACCTTCAATTGGTAGTCAGCAGGGGTCAGACTACAGTCTAGTCGCCAGCACAGTGGAGACAGCCGCTCACCTTGCAAGATCATCCATGCGTTCCTCAAAGGCTGGAAACATTGGACTAATGAAGGTATGTTTAAGTCTAACAATTTTGCATTATTAAGGGATGGTATTAATCCACAGAAACGCAAGGTAAGGAAGATGCACATTATGAAGGGATCGAGTGGCCTCGGACTGAGGATTGTGGGAGGAAAAGGCTCAAAGTATGGAGACATGGGGATTTTTGTCAATAAATTAGAAGAAGGAGGGGCAGCATTCAAGTAAGACTATCTGTTATCTGCTATTGAACTGGCTAGCTGTAACTGTTTGCAGTGATGGACGATTACATCCCAGAGATGAGCTCCTGATGGTTGACGGGAAGACTCTGGTGGGCCTGACACATGATGAAGCTGTAGCAGTCCTTACAGGCACGCAGAAGCTGGTCCAACTTGTGATTGCAACCGAGCATTCTGAAGGAGAGAGCTTGGCCAGCTCCTCACAATCTATCCCTGAAAATATAAGCCGTGCAATTGCTGCTTTGGAGTATCCAGTGATAGCACCCGAAATGTTCCAGTCACCACAGAGGGATGTATTTCAGCAGATTGAGATGCTAGAGACTGTTTCTCCCAGTATTCAGCAACCACCCAACCAGATGGAAACTGCCTTCAGTGACAATGAAGGTGCTGAAATACTGGTGGTCACAATCAAACGACCTGAAGGTCAAACTTTGGGGGTGAGAATCCAAGAAGGCAGTGCAGGGCAGAGAGGGATCTTTCTGCGCGCTATTGATCCCAACGGAGTGGTTGGAAAGGACAAGCAGTTGCATAAGGGAGACCGCTTGTTAAGAGTGAATGGAGTGTCTCTGGAAACGAGTACACAGAAGGAGGCACTTGCCATCCTCACCGTAAGCTGTTCACTTTCATGCTTCAGCCACTTATACACCATTTCAACACAGGGCCAGCTTGATGAGGCCATCACACTGGAGATAGAGCGTGCAGCAGGAGCAGGGAAGGAGGTGGTGCTTCAGAAGTCTCCAGGACAGGCTCTCGGGATACAGCTTACAGATGTGCCAAGTACCTTGGATTCCTCAACAATGGCGGTCATCATAAAAAAGATTGCCTTGGGCTCGCCTGCTGATAAGAGTGGACAGCTTAGGTCAGTCTTGGTTTCCACAGAGTCATCAATGTATTTTATATCACTATGTGTTGTAATTGCAGTGTTGGTGACAAGGTAGTGAGTGTGAACGGGAAGCTAGTGATTGGCTTGAGTGCGGAGCAGGTCAAGGCTTTACTGGCTGGTATTCCTGGCGGAGAGATCAGACTAGTGGTATTGAATAGAACCACTGTATCTTTGGACAGATGGTTAGTTTGACATGCATTCTACATGTCCAATGACTTATGACAGCATCAATGTCCTGGATTGTTGCTGTTGACATGCATTTCTACAGGGCAAACCACAGAGTTGACAAGTCTACTAGTGAGAAAACAACTTCTAATCAGCTAGACCACCACTCTGGTGAGGTTACCCTGGAGAAGGAGATGGAGCCTGTGAATGAGCTGGAGTTTGCAAGTGAGCCTCCGGTAAGTAGCTGCTACTAGACTAGCTAGTGTAGAACTGACAATGGCACACTTACAGGAGGTTCCAGAGTCCCTGCCTCCTGCACTTGAAGATGTTGCAGCTGCAGACTCTGAGGGAGCAAGCCAAAGTGAAGACGACAGTGATGACCTTGCTCTCACTTCACCTGGCGTCACCGTGCACCAAACAGTGCTGCAATCAAAGACGCCACGGCCTGAATCAACCATCATGGAGATTTCTGGGATATTTGATTCTCCCACCTCTCTACTGCTCTCTACTGAAGAGCCTCTTGCCGAAATTCCTTCTATCCCACTGGCTCCAAACTCTGTCCCTAGTGCTTCACCTTCTCCTCCCACTTCCCTGCCACCAAGCACTCCTCCTGTCTTCCGTGCTCCTCCCCCACCCTCCACCCCTCCTCCCTTACTCCCCTCTCCTCCCTCCTCACCACCAGCAGCTTCATCTCCCGATTCTGCCTGTCCTCCTGGGCTGCTCTCCATGCAATTCCAGCTGAAGAAACGTCCTCGTGCTGGGCTGGGCATCACCCTGGTGGCCAGTGAGGGTTCCTCTGAAGGACTGTTTATGGTGAGAAGGATCACTGCTGCAGGAGTGGCAGCCAAGGACGGGAAACTCCAGGTGGGGGACAGGCTAGTCTCCGTCAACGGAATGAGTTTGCAAAACTTGCCACATGCTGCCGTCTTGCAAGCCCTCAGTGATGCTGGCAAGGAAGTGAGCCTGGTGGTGTGGAGAGACCCCAAATTCAACCTTGCATCTTGTTCCATGCACTCCTTGGGCAGCTTCTCCAACCTAAGTGGCAGTCGGTCTAGTTTGGTGTCAGAGGATATGAGTGGAGATGGTTCCCCCATGGCCAGGAAGCAGAAACACACCATCCCTGCTTCTCCTTTAGTCACACGTTACAGCTTTTCAGGGCTACACTCTCCCTTCCAAGCTGATCCTGCCAAGTGGTTGAGTGATGGAAATTTGCTTGGTTATTCGCCTGTACTCCTTCATGAATCATCAGCTCAGGAAGGTCCACAGCATTCATCATTGCCAGCTTTGGATTTGGACGCACTCCCTCCTGACCTTCCAGAAAGTTTGCCACCTCCAGAACCTGAAATAGTGCCACCGGAACTTCCTGAAACACAACCTCCAAAACTGCCGTTCCAACATCTTCCAGAAGCAAGCAGTGTTCTTCCTCAGCTGCCTAGCAACATTGCACCACTCGATGACACTCTACATGAGCCTCCTCAAGAAAGTCCTTCAGAGAACATTCATTCAGCACCTCTTTCAGAACCACCAGAAATCCCACTTTCTGAGCCTCCAGCACCTCCTTTGGAGCTTCCAGAAACACCATCAGAGCCTGCAGACAGCAATGCAGAGCAATCGGTGAACAGCAGACCACCATCGCTGAAAGTGCCCAGAGGAATGAGGTTGAAAGACTCACCCTTTGAAATTGAGCTGCATAAAGGCATATTTGGCCTTGGTGTGGGGCTCACCACCAACCAGATGGGAATGTTGGCCATCAGCTCCCTGTCTTCCCGTAGCGCAATCACTCAAGATGGAAACATAAGGTAGTTTATCATGAAAGTCAGCAGTAGTCATTTTAACGGTTCTTTCTGTAGGGTGGGAGACATACTTCTCTGCATCAATGATGAAAGTACGATTGGTCTGAGTGTTGAGAAAGCCGAGGCCTGCTTGAAAGGGCTTCCTAGAGGTCTGTTCAGACTGACGGTCATGCCACCTCCCAGAGATGTCACTGGTGAAGGCAGAGCTCAGCCAAAGCCACCTTCCCCTATGCAACCTCCCAAAGAGGTTGGCACTCCACCTGAGGTCCAGTCCGACACACAAAAAGAACCTGATGGAATTATAACCGAAACCTTGCAAGTGGCTCCAGGCTGTTCAATGGGTTTCGAAATTGAAGGAGGCAGTGAAACATCACACACGTATATTTACGTTAAATCACTCGTACCTGGTTCTTCAGCGTACTCTAGCCGATTCAACACAGGAGACCAGCTCATCATGGTGGGGGATGTCTGTCTGATAGGAATGACCCATAAAGAAGCTAAACAAGTTTTAGACACTGCTCCGGCGACTGTGGAAGTGGTTGCTCAAAGAAAAACTTCCTTTCATCAGCAAACTGCAAGTGTCAATAAAGCTGGCACCAATGACAAAGTTCAGAACAATGATGCTCTTGCTAACAGTACCGATGACCTTAAGACGCAGGAAATCAGCAGAACCGATGACCTGAAGATTCAAGACAGTGATATACCAAGCAGCACTGATGACCTGAAGACTCCGGACACTGATATACCGGGCAGCACTGATGACCTGAGGACCCAAGATGTGGACGACTTGAAGACTGATATTCTGGGTGCAAGCACTGATGACCTGAAGATACAACTTAGTGGCAGTGTTGATATCCTCGTGAGTGGCAGTAGTACTGAAGACCTGAAGTCCAGCGTCAATAGTAGTGTGAAAACCAGACACACTGATCCTCATGGAGAGAGGCACGTTCAGCTCTGCCCCGAGGAGATCATGACGGTGGAATTAACACGCAGTCCTGGGGAGAAGTTTGGTGTGGGCATTGTGGGGGGGAGTGACAACCCAAAATTGAGTGACATCCATGTGAGTAGTCACACATAGCCTAGCAAGGCTGCAATGTATGTATAAATATGCCACTGTAGGTAAAGCAAGTGAAACCTGAAGGCGTAGCAGCTCGTGACGGTCGCATCAAGAAAGGTGATCGAATAATTTCCGTCAACGACCAGAGTTTCAGTGGGCTGACCTACCAGCAAGCTTTACAGATCCTTCGAGAGGCGGGGAATCACGTAACCTTGGTCACAGCCAGGAAGATCGGCCGGAGAGCTAGCAGGACCACTACCCCATTGGCTTCAGCCAGACACTCCAGACACGTTTCTGGTGAAAGTTCTCGCATAGAGAGTAGGAGGATGTCCCCCCAGCAAAGCTCCCCTAGGATCAGCTCCCACAGAACAGGTGGTAGCTCTGACGAAGGTTCACGAGATGGCAGCAGAGCATCATCGCCTCAGCCCTCCAAGAAACACCGCAGGAAAGAGTCTGTGACAGCCCATGGAGAGGTCCTCACCTTCAGAGAGAAAGGAAGCACACTTCCCCGAAAAATCAAGGGGGCTAAAGTAGGCGTCCATCTGGAAGAGCTGCATAAAGGACCCACAGGTCTAGGCATCCAGTTAGCAGGCAGCAGCGATGGAAATGTCCCCATCACTGTGAAGGAAGTGTTGAGAGGAGGATCAGCATACAAGAACGGGCACATCCACAAAGGGGAAGAGGTGATTGAGGTGAATGGAACCTCATTTGAAGGCATGAACCTACAAAATGCCCTGAAGGTCATGAAAACCCTGCCCCAAGGGAAGATCAGCCTCATCCTCAGAGACACCAGGGAATAGCTAGATAGTGAACATACAAGGTATAGAACCCCTAGTCCCTAGTCCGGCACACACAAGACATAGAACCCCCATTATTTATAGCTGCTACATTTGTAAAGCAGGATGTTCATTTATACTACTCACTACTATAACAACACAACTACAAGCATTGCCCACAGAGCTCCAGTTGTTTTCAGCACATACCTATACACAGACAGTGCTACAGTCGCTAATCTGAGCCCCACTCATCTTCATCATCATCGCCTCCCCATTCACCTCCCTCTTCTTCCTCAGAGTCTGCAGTGGTGTTGCTCTATAACACTATGCTAATGTGCTACCTCAATTCCAACTCACCACTGCCCTGGATGACATTGCTGCGCTGCTGCAAAGCACGGGCCAAAGCACCTGCCATGCCATCCAATGTAGGGTCTGTAGGAGGGGAAGCCCCTCTACTTGGCTCGTCGACCTTCTTGAGTCTGGTGCCAGCACGAATACTGGCCAGCAAGTTTCCTCGCTCATTGCTCACAGGAGGCATGGGTGCTGCAGGCTTTTCTCCTCGAGAGGGAGGAGGGGGTGGGGCACCAGAGCGCCCTCCTCCCCCTCCAACAGGTGGGGGTGGAGGGGCAGCTGGACCCCCTACTGGAGGTGGGGGAGGAGGGGGAGGGGGGGCTACCCCTCCCTTAGCAGGGGGTGGAGGATTGGCTGATCGTCCAGGAGGAGGAGGGGGAGGAGCACCTCGGTCTCTGGGGGGCGGAGGGGGAAGTCCCCTCCCAGCCTGGTTACGCCCAGTTCCTTGTGTGCGATTCCTGTTTGGAGGTGGAGGGGGCCCAGAGGAGTTACGAGACTGCTCTTCAAGCTGCCTATTGGCCTCTTGAATACCACCATGCTTCTCCACAAAGTCGTAGATGAAGTCAGCAGTGCTCTTGTCTTTGAGCTGTTCGTGAGTGACTCCCACTGTGTCCAGCAGTTTCTTCCATTCTGGAGCAATGTTGCTGCTCTACAGGTCAAACATGGGGCATGAAAGCAGAGCCCTTCCTGTGACTGATGGAACTCACATCGAAAGCACCAGTGGTGGGATCAAACCCAACATGGGACAAGTGCCTGAAGTCACTGGGAGCACCAATGTCAGACTTGGACAGCTTCCCTCTGGGTCGTTTGGGCTTAGTTTTTTTAGTGGAGCCTGAAAAAGGGTCTACACCAGAATCCACAGTGTTTACAGGAGGACGGCCAATGGGCACAGCACTGCTGTCTTCCTTGGTTCGCTTGAGAGCTGCAGTTAGACAGAGACTGAGTCATATGCCCAGGGACTGTGACCAATGCACTCACTAGCCCTCTTCTCTCTTTCGTGGAGCTTGGTCTCCACCGCCTGGTGAAACTTTGAAGCTTCTCCCTCGTCAGCGAAGTTCAGGCCGACAGAGAATTTCTGCCCAAAGAGAATCAGATTCATGTATGGTAGTACCTCTACATCACTCCTGTCATGCATATGCTATCTGACAAGCTAGAAGCTGTAGCAATGGAGTACCCCAACAATACCACTCAAGAACAAACTGACATGTGTTCTCTAGTACCCATAAACAGCACAGGCAGATAGAGAGAAAGCTCTCTAAACCCCTGTAGCACTGTTGACAGACATGATTACCCAATTATAGTCAGACTTACATCTCCAGGGAATGAGTGAAAGTACGGACGATCTTTCTTATAAGTAAATTGATTGTAGACCTCCTGCTCGTATAACACAGACTTTGACTGTACACAGCAAGTATCAGATAACATCGCACGAAGGAACGCAGCTACTAGTTAGCTTTCAGACTTACACCCAAATCAAAAAGCCTGATGTAGTAGGACTTCCTCACATTATCTTTAACAAAGCAGAGAACTCCAGTCTTGAACTTGGACCACTGTGTCCTATCTGGATGAGCCTGAAACATCTGTACCACAGCAGTGGCTTTGGTCTGCCTCCTGTTCCCCACTAGGGTGAAAATAAGCTCATTCTCTTCCTGAGTCAGACTGCTCGAGGGAACGTTAACATTGGCATTAGCCATTGCCACAGCCTTCAACCTTGAATTCCTACACCCAACAGTCAAAAAGAGACTAAACTTTGCTTTTCCTGCTTTGCCTCTACGTCATCATCCCAAACTTTCGCGCGCGCAGGAAAGCTTAGTTGCTGACTCAGCAAAGATGTCTGGTGAAGAGGAGACTGGTGTAGAAGTAAGTGTCATGAGTGCCTCAGACTTGACACTATCAGATCAGACATTGAGTCCACCTCCTGAGTCAGAGGAGGGGCTAACTGAAGCAAGTAGGGATGAGGAAGAGAGCTCCCATGATGGTGCTATCAGCTCACAGCCACATGACAATGAGGGTACCATGTCACAGCTGCAGGAACAGGACACAGAAGGTGCCACAGAACAGGATCATGAGGGTAGCACTTCACTCCCGAAAGACGTAGAAGGCACACTTCCACAGGACAACAAAGGGACTTGGGCACATCAACAGGACAGTGAGGAGCTTGCCCCCTCACAACCACCAGATAATCAGGGAACCAGCATGCAACCACCCAATGGAAAGACACACCCACAAAACAATGAAGAGACGATTTCCCACCAAGACGATATCGAGGGAACCAGTTCGCAGGAGGAGGAGTGGCAAGACATTCTTGGTAGTGGTCAACTGATGAAGAAGGTGGGTTATGTTTATGCCTTATCTTACAGTGAATAGTAAGCTGATTATGTGGCTGTGTAGGTGATACAGGCAGGATCGGGGACTTCAACACGGCCTTCTCAGCAGTCTCGAGTCAAGGTGAGGACAAGGGGATTCCTGGAGTCTGGCCAAGTCGTGGATAAGCACAGTGGCTACTGGTTCACTGTGGGAGATGGGGACGTGGTCCAGGGTATGTTGCATATGCATGCCTCAGAGGCAGAGTGATATGAACGCTGTACATGTGGTGTAGCGTGGGACATTGCTGTGGCACTGATGGAGTGTGGAGAAGTTGCCAGGATCAAATCTGCCCCCAGGTTTGCACATGGGGAGCGTGGAAAAGGGACCACCATTCCTCCCAATGCCACAATAACCTACGAGGTGGAGTTGCTGGAAGTCCTGGAGCCTGTCAACTTTGGATCCATGACTGAAGAGGAACTTGCCAAGATTGTGTAGGTTGCTGTTATTATTGAGCTGTGTTGCACTCTGAGCTGTGCACTGGATGCTGCAGGGAAAGGAAGAAAACGAGAGGAAATGAACTCTATCAGGACCAAGACTACAGCAAGGCCACACACTCCTACCAAAAGTCAGTCACTTTGAACACCTCTCATGCTGTGATGTCAATATAATTTATATGCATAATTGTAGGGGGTTGCAAGCAATTCAAAGCTACCTTGATCAAGTGAGTCCATCATTATGATGTCCACAGCAAGTGAGGTCATTTCATTCTCAACTATTCAGCACTCTCTGACGGCCAACATCCCTCCCAGTCTCATGGAAATGCAGATTAGATGCTTAAATAACGTTGCCGCAGCTCAACTGAAGGTATTTTTGTTCTAGTTGTGGTACAACTGACTACTGGTCTTGCTACATAGCTAAAGCAGTACAGAGAAGCCCTGTCAGCATGTGAACGTGTACTGGCGGCAGACGGTGACAATGTGAAGGCACTATATCGTGCTGGTCGAGTGCTGTCTCACCTTGGGGAGATGGATGATGCGGTGGCCAGGCTCAAAAAAGCACTCTCCCTCCTACCACAGGACAAGACCATAGAGAGTGAACTAAAAAGGGCTATGAAGAAGAAGGACCAAAGTCTACAGAAAGAAAAGGCGATGTATCGTAGGATGGTGGGGACTGACCAAAGACCAGACTCATCTAAACCCCCTAAACCACCAAACACACGGGTGAGGGCTCCAGCCATTTGATGACAAACGTTAACTCTCTTCTCTTGATTTCCAGGGTCCATGGCCATATATGGCTGTTGCAGGAATCACAGCTGCTGTCGCCATGGGATTAGCATACTTTTTCACCCAAAGACATTGATTCTGTGTTATAAATTCTCATCTCCAACAATTGCATTGCATTGAAGTTCCTACTGAGCAGCTGCAGCTTGCGACTTGCGCATGGCCTGTAGTAGCTTCATCATTTCCTCACGCTTTCTCTTGCCCCTTCGATGACCACCCAACTTTAGGGAAAAATAAAGCAACATGAACTCACTGCCACCACTCTTGAGTTCAAACATACCCTTTTCTTGGCAAATTTGAGAGCTCTCTTGTCCCTTTGTACCTTGAGCAATTCCAACATTCTTTTCTCATATGGAGCTTGCCCACAAACCTCTCGCACAAGGTCTCTCACAAACTTCACACGCTTACTCAGGAACTAAAATTCCAAATAGAGCACACCTCAGTGGCATTTTCGCTACTAGCATTCCATGCAAAGTGACTGGACTAGCTAATGGCATAACCAGTATCTAACTATCACACCTACATACTGTAATAACCCATACAGCTACCAAACAAATACTCACCCCTCTTCTTCTTGAAGGTCTTGGTTTCTGCGGTAATTTGGTGACTTTATGTCCCTTCTTTAGGCCAACTGCCATCTCATATTGAGGAGCCATAACTGCTATACAAGGAGAAGAAGGAACTCAATGACATGACTGGTAAAAACGAGACTTTTAGGTACTTACTTACTGTCTTCTTGGCAAACACGTGGTACCCAGAGAAAGTTGAGACTGCACATGCGCACGAAACTTTAAACACACGTGGACACCTGACCAAAGAAGAAGGAGAATGGCTATGTACGGGGCGCCTGTGCTTGTTCTAAGTAAGTTTCTCTGTTGGTAGCGACTGTTGGTTACTGTTTTAATACTTAGACTCAAATACAAAGCGTGAAACAGGCAGGAAGGCTCAGCTTGGAAACATTGAAGCAGCCAAGGCAAGTAACTGTAACATTAGTCCCACTGACCACTGGGTATGAAGGCATTCGTGTATAGGCAACTGCTGATGTCATAAGAACATGCCTGGGCCCACGAGCCATGCTGAAGATGTTGATGGACCCCATGGGAGGCATTGTCATGACCAACGATGGCAACGCCATTTTGAGGGAAGTAAGTTTAATATCATGTTAGCTGGGTCCACTTATCCTTCATTGCCGTAATGCTTAGATCCAAGTTCAGCACCCAGCAGCCAAGTCTATGATTGAAATCAGTCGTACTCAAGATGAAGAAGTGGGGGATGGTACTACCTCAGTTATTATTCTTGGTAAGTGGTTGGTTTAGTACTGTGTGGTGAGATGGACCACTCGTTTGATCCTCCATGTTATAGCTGGAGAGATGCTATCAATGGCGAGAGTGTTCCTGGAGCAGCAAATGCATCCCACTCTGATCATATCTGCCTATCGCCAGGCACTGGATGATATTGTGACCATCCTCAAAGAGGAAATCAGGTGAGGAGGGTAGAGGAGCATGGAGCACTAAGTTTAGTGGTGATGGTGTTGTGTCAGTGTGAAGGTGGATGTCAATGATACGGAAGAGATGAAGAAAATAGTGAAGAGCGCTATAGGAACAAAGTTTATCAAGAAATGGTAGGTATTAATGGTGTATTTTGCATATTTCGACCTAGATATGTATGACGTGTACTGTTATGTGCATTTAGGATGGACATGGCATGTGACATGGCATTGGGTGCAGTTAGTACTGTGATGGTGGAGAAACCTGGCGGCCAGAGGGAGATAGACATCAAGCGCTATGCCCGAGTGGAGAAGATTCCAGGTGGGACTATTGAAGACTCTGAGGTGCTTCAAGGAGTCATGATTCAAAAAGATGTCACGCACCCAAGAATGCGAAGGTGTGTGGTGTAGTGTATGGCTCAACTATCTTTGTGGTCCAATTTCAACTGGCCTCCCAATAATTTCTCAGGCAAATTGAGAACCCCAGGATTGTCCTGCTGGATTGCCCCCTGGAGTACAAGAAGGGGGAAAGCATGACCAATGTGGAGATCTCTGGTGAAGCTGATTTTTCTCGGTTGCTCAAGTTAGAGGAAGAATACGTCCAAAAAATGTGTGATGAGATCATTGCTGTAAAACCTGACTTGGTGTTTACAGAGAAAGGGGTTTCGGGTAAGCATAAGTTCCAGTTTGTGCTGTAGACCTTGATGTGAGTTTGATTGTTCTGGCAGACTTGGCTCAACACTTCCTCATGAAGCACAACATAACGGCCATTCGCAGGCTCAGAAAGATGGACAACAATCGCATAGCGAGGTATGAGTGTGTACTGTGATGAGTGTGGCTGTTGTGATGTTGGTACGGTGGCTGCAGAGCGTGTGGTGCTGTCATATGCAACAGAACTGATGAGCTGCAAGAAAGAGATGTCGGCACTGGCTGTGGTCTCTTTGAAGTCAGGAAAATAGGAGACGAGTACTTCACGTACTTGATAAAGTGCAAGGAGCCTAAAGCATGCACTATTGTTTTGCGCGGGGCAAGCAAGGACATTCTCAATGAAGTGAGTGTGTTATTGATGCGGGTGTGAGGTGTTGACCATGGCAATGCATGACAGGTGGACAGGAACTTGCAGGATGCCATGCAGGTGGTGCGCAATGTTCTGGTGGACCCTCGCCTGGTTCCAGGAGGCGGGGCAACAGAAATGGCGCTAGCCCAGGCTCTGAATGAGAAGGCCAAGAGCGTGTCAGGTGTGCAACAGTGGCCGTACAGAGCAGTCAGCAAAGCCCTTGAAGTCATCCCTCGGACTCTCTTGCAGAACTGTGGGGCCAACACCATCAGAGTGCTGACAGCACTGAGAGTGAGTCAACCTCCTCTATAGTGGAACCTCCTAATAAAGGACACACGGGATCATGTTTTAGCAGTTTGTCCTCATCGTGGAGGTTAATTTACAGAGAGAAGGACCACTGGGTATAGTTGTCCTTTGTACAGAGGTTGTCCTCTACTGCATGTTGTATGGTGGCCAGTGGTGATGACTGTGTCTGCTCACTCAGGCCAAGCATGCCTCAGGAGGGGAAGGGTGTGAGAGGTGGGGGGTGGACGGCAACACTGGCGTGCTGGCGGACATGAAGGAGCTGGGTGTGTGGGAGCCTATAGCTGTCAAGGAGCAAACGTTCAAGACTGCCATAGAGGTGAGTGGTGGTGTGTGCAGAGGATAGGGTGGGTGTCAAGGTTAGCTTGCCCCGTGCAGACTGCTGTGCTGCTGCTGCGTATTGACGACATTGTGTCTGGCAGCAAGAAGGGTGGAGCGTCTGAGGGGGGCACTGGAGGAGCACCACCAGCCAACATGGAAGAGTAACGCTAGACTTACAGGACAAAATAATATAGATTGAGCTTTATGGTGCAAAGTCGGTTGCCACCGAGTTAGAGTTTATTAGTTCAATAATTTTGTCCAATTCTCCACTGACAGCCTGTATTTTGTAAGGCAGAGTTGCGCTCATCTTTAGGAGTATTGTAGCTTATAGCAGACTGACCTTGAAGTTTGAGTAGCCTTGCATGCTGGTGGTGGAGATTTCCTGGTGGATAATGGAAAGATTAGAAGAACAGGTTTGTATGGCGTGAAGCAGACTCCTCTTTATGCAACTGAATCAAGATGGAGGTGAGTGACTGTGTAAAATGCATGCATGCATGCCTAGTCTAACTTACATCATGCCTAAATACTGCCTTTGCTGGCTGTCCGCCAAGTTGAACATGGTGCCTAACTTCACCTGGAGCAATTGGAATCACCAGTTATTTTCCTTGTGCACTAGGGGTTTGTTTACCTTGGGGTCGTAGCCGATCAAGTGAGCCTTGCACATCTGGAAGAAGGTGTAGTGGTAGAGGAGGGAGAGGTTGGTGTGGTGGAGGTGAGGAGCCAGCACTGCGTAACGACTCCTATCCACTTCATCTTGACTGCTGAGCAAAGCTCCAGAGTGTGGGTCGAGTGTGCAGCCTGTGACGTAGGTCATCAGGCGGTAGAGGGCCAAGTGGTTGCTGTAGCCCACGTCCAGGTCAACACACCACAGGACCTGCTTGAGCTGGAGGAACAGAGGGAGTCCTGAGTGCAATAGCACAGACAAAGACTGCTTACAGATATTGGATGGATGAAGGTCAGGAGGTCAATAGTGAGGTGTCCCAGGATACCTCTTTCCTTGCATGCTGTGGCCACACTATGGACTGTTTCCATGAGTTGGGAGTGAGGGACTGAGCTCTGAGGCACAGTCCCTCCACACACTCTGTAGCTGCCACTGGAGATCTGGTCCAGTGTGCACTCCAGTGTGAGCTGCTGTGTGGGGTCAATAGAGATATCCACAGCTATGGAGGTGAGGCTGTCTGATGGAGGGGAGGCTTCTATCAGCCCTCCTGCTTGAAGGAAGGCATTGAGAAAGTCTTCCCATGTGGGGTAGAGTGTTGTCTCCACAGCTTTGGCATGCTCATTCAGAATATCGGGCAAATAGGATATAATTTTTCTCAGAGCTTGTTCCTGAGCCCAGCACTTTGTCCATTTTGAGCCGTATCTCTTTGCCTCTTTGCCGACCCATGTGTAGCATGGCAGATGCTCAATCACATTGCAATAGGCTGCAAACAGTACAGTATTTTCCCTTCATGTTTCCTATGCAAAGCTCACCAAAACCACGGCCTCTGACTTGTTCGGGAAGTTTAAAAATCCAGCGAGTTACCAGGAGATTGTTGGCAATGAGGGTCGCCAGAGAAGTGAGCATTTGCTCCTGACTGAAGATGTCTGCTTCATAAGGAGGGAGTGAAACGCCAGCTGACTTGAAGAGTCGGCGTGCTCCAGCTTTGGTGGAATAGAGCTGTGAAGTGTCTGGCTCACTGCCCATCAAAGGAACCCCTGCACACATGGTATTGTTACAATAGGCACGGTGTATTCAGTGGGTTACTCACCTAACTTGTATGCCATGGCTAGGTCATCTTGTGCTACAGTTGCAGATATGATGTATGCTTCCCTGCCGGCGATCAACCTCTTTATGCGTGAGAAACAGAGGGGACTGTACAGCACTAAAGTGGACAGTGTCATGTTGTGGCTCTTGAAACTCTCCAAGTGCTCAGGGTAAACAAAGTGCAGTCTGCCTTTGAAGTTTGTACCAGCGGGCCCCATGGCTAGGAGTGTGTGGTAGTAACTTATCATTTCTTCCCCAAGCGGTGTTGGTGAGATGTAGATGATTTCCACATTGGGATCTGGTGAAAAGTGCCATAATACTTTACAGTTGGCGTATAGCATGGACAGTGTCCACCTTTAATGTCGCAGAGCCTTCCCAGCTGTAAACTCTGCTCAGTGTGGAATTTAGGCATGCTGTCACGCACACATTGGGGGTAGCCTTGACTGGCCATGTGGATGATGGTCCTCTTGGAGCCCTGAATGTGAGCCCATCTCTTGCGTAGATCAGCAGTTCTGGCTCTGTGGGCTTCAAGGTGAGCCAGACGTTGCTGCTTGAGTTTCTGTTTGATGGTGTGTATCCTTAGGAAGGTGAGCCATGCCAAGCTCATGACCCCTGGATGGGAAGGGGAGGGTGTGAATCATGTCACGTGGAGTGTGGTGGCTAGTCACTTGCCTGCTGCCCACTTCCTCCGACGATAGTCCAAGTATTCCTTCCTCAACTTGTACATGAGGAAGGTTGCCCTAATTTTTGTAGCGGCAGCATGCTTGCCGTCATGCCCTCTGTACCGTTGCCCCTGTTGGGGTGGATTAAAACCCTTACTTTATGCTGTTCTAGTAGGGTACAGTAGAACCTCTGAATAAAGGACACTCATCATAGAGGTCATTTGAATGAAGAAGGACCCATCAATGCAATTTTGGTTGTCCTATCTTAGACGGTTCTTTATGAAAGGTTGTACTACTGTAGTTAGCTCCCACTCACTGGACGAGATAGTAGTTCTTGCACATCCCTTTCATTGATCATGACTGCCAGCAGGCCCTCCTTGGTAATGGGAAGTTGGAGCTCAAACTCTGTGGCTAGATTCAACAACCTTTGTGGAGAAAATCACATCCAGTGAACTCCATCTAATATTGACCCCTAAAATAGGCCACCTTGTTTTTAAATGAGTGCACCTTTCTAATGAGGCTACTTTGGCAGAGGCTACTTTGGCAGTGTCCACTTTACCTCTTGCAGTCCACTATGCAGAGTGGGATGGCATAGTCCCTGCATACCTTCATCACCTGGTTCAGGACTTCCCTCATTCTAAGTGCACACAACATTGCAGCAGTAACCTATACTGAAACAATTCTATACAGACATACTCTTTCCACTGTTTCTGTTGCTCCTTCTTGAAGCAAAAGAAATCTTTTGTTGTTTCCATGAGATGACCATTTTGAATGATGATCTTGTAGGTAGGAGCCTTACTGCGAGCAGCAAGGGAAGGGAGCTGCAGCAGCTCTTCTGGAGACTCTGGAATTTTTAGAGTTTGATAGCAGAGGGTAGGGGTTTCCTGGAGCGATCACAGTATGTAAGCATAGTGGTCCACGGCAGAGTGTACCATTACCTGCACTGCAGGGGTGGACACATCAGATTTAGGGACTGAGGGGATTTGGATTGCCGTTGGTTTCATGTCCAGCTTGACTCCAACCAGTTGAGTTGCATTGCCGTCAGCAACCTTTTGAGGGATGTGTTGTTTTGAGGGTGTGTGTAGGCGCAGAGGTTGAGGGTCCACTGGAGGAGGCTGAATAAAAATGCTTATTTGATTGATGCTGCTGATGAGATTTCCCCTGATTGGCTGGCTGGCGTTGAGACGATTGGCGTGACTGCTGGGGCTTCAGCGCCGGAGGTGTTGGTGCAAGATGTGATAAATGATTTAGGCGAACTCGGCGCAAGTGAGGTGGTTGAAATTGACGGGGCGGAGGAAAATGTGCATTTTCCATTGCCAAAAGAGTTGCGGTAATTATGTGACACGAGCCTTGCCC
>JAAGOD010006043.1_pt1 | contig 19610 bp, 25 predicted proteins | sample 8389681 | NCBI WGS metagenome assembly JAAGOD01 (sample SAMN13964374, study PRJNA552185) | sponge metagenome | biome: deep-sea hydrothermal vent fields; feature: spots directly above weak diffusing fluid; material: seawater and sediment | host: Tedaniidae sp. KZ-2020 ... | reverse complement strand
CTAGAGGAACTAACTGTCTCCACTCCACTGCTGATCTGTGTCCACTGTAACTCTCTGAGCCCCAGGACTTTATCTGTTGTAGAATCAGGTACCTAGAGCTGTACATCTAGCCAGCAGTGCTTATGATTTCTGCATGTTTTTACAGAAATCTGTTGTTTGATGCTCCGCCTGATTCCTGGCTATCACCAGCTAGCAAGAGTCGCTCCTTTAGGGAGCAAGTTTCCGTTAAGGTCTTTGTGTTCTCTCCTCCCAGACTCGGAGGATCTGTTTGAGGGGGACATGAGCTTCAGGCATGGGGGGGCAGGGGATGGGAAGTTTGGTGGGGGAGGGCGTCGTGGGGGCCCCAACAGAGGTGGAGGGAGAGGGAGAGGGAGAGGAGGAGGAGGCAGGGGTATGGGACGGGGGAGAGGAGGAGGAGGAGGCAGGGGTATGGGACGGGGGGGAGGAGGGGGACCCCCCCCTGGACTCGTAGGAAAAGAGATTGGCCTGTATTACGCAAAGAAATCCAAGGGGAAGAAAGAGGAGAGGGAGAAGAATTCGGTAAGTTCTGCACCTGATAACCACTTGATTAGAGGAGGACCGTATTATGGATGGATGATGATTGATTGTCACCTTCTTAATTGCCATTTTTGACTCCTTTGGGCCTGGGAGGAACCAATGGACTGAGGCTATGAAGCCACACCCCTCTTACTCTGGATACTTTAACTATCCCAAGGGTGGCCAGATGAATTAACACTGCAGTGGCATAATGATAGTCGAATGTTCCTGTCTATAGAGAGCAGTTGTGAGCATTGACAGAGAAGCCGAAAAGAACATCAACCAGATACTCTCAAATGTTCGATGTCAGTCAGATACTGGTCAAGCTAGTCATGATACTGGTCAAGCGAGTCACTATACTGGTCAAGTGAGTCACTATACTGGTCCAGCAAGGCACAATACTGGTCAAGCGAGTCACTATACTGGTCAAGCGAGTCACTATACTGGTCCAGCAAGTCATAATACTGGTCAAGCGAGTCACTTTCCTTCAGAAGTCCCCATGGAAGAAACTAGTCAAGCAAGTTTGAGTGAATCTGCGGAAGGTACCGACTTCTTCTATTTCGACACTGAGGGCATGGTTTGTGAAGAACAAGGCCAGCTACCTCCCAGTCAACCAAGTGAGGGCACATCACAAACCCTTGGGGGTCTTCCTCCTCCTCCTCCTCCGGGATTTTCAAACCAAGCTGACACCTCTCAACCTCAGCCTTTGCCACTGATGGGTGGGGTGGCGAGCTCTGAAGAGGCCACACCCACATCCGGTCATACAGGAAGTCTAGGCAGAATGGGAGAACTAGACAAAAAGTTACGGGATGAGTTACTGGAAGCTCAAACTCAAAACAAGAAATATATGAAAATGCTGGTAAGAATTGAGCATACAGTGAACTCCCTCTAATCCGGCCACCCTTGGGACCAATCAAAGTGTCCTGATTAGAGGGGTGGCCTCATTTCCAGGGGTCCAGATTAGAGGGAGTTCACTGTGGCTATAATTATACTTGTGGACTGCCGAGTGAAGAAAGCTGTGCATTTTGTAGGAAGAGTGTAATTATTTCCAACTCAAATATTTTCCATGGATAGTAAATATTTTTTTTGTTGACAGGAGTTTCGACGGAAGCTGCCATCGTGGAAGGCTCAGGATGAAATACTTAAGCTCATGAAATCAACTCAAGTCTCTGTCATCAGTGGGGAGACGGGTTGTGGCAAGACCACTCAGGTAGAGCGAGCTAGCTATATATAGCAATGCAACCTGACACTCCAGAATTATAACTGGCCATAATATAAAGGAAGTTCTTCGCTAATAATACTGTGTGGTTAATAGGACCAGCAGCTGTCTAAAAGTCTTCTGTCAGCTTATTTTTACATCTTTTGGGGCACTTTGATGCATCATACCAACAGAAAATGGCCAGTCAATGTTTTGTCCAGACTTTGTGTATAACCATCTCCGTGTTTTGTGATCTTGTTAGGTCCCTCAGTTCATCCTGGACAATGCTATTATGAATGGGTGGGGTTCAAAGTGTCATGTGATCTGCACACAGCCTCGTAGGATTTCCGCTATTTCAGGTAGAGAATAATTGTATCAAACAACTCTTGGGTAGTCCTTGAAGAGTGTTGGGTGTTCTATTTAGTTGCTCAGCGGGTGGCAGCGGAGAGGGGAGAGTCTCTCGGAGTGTCCTCCGGATTCCAGATCCGACTGGAGAACACTCTCCCTCGGACCAGCGGCTCCATCCTGTACTGCACCACTGGCATTCTGCTCAGAAGGCTCATTGGAGACCCGTAAGTCCAGCTGATCTTGTGGTGACAGACCCTTTACCCAACAAGCAGAAGGCCTGACTCTGTAAGATAACCATATGTCAACATTTTTTGTTCTAGGATTCTGTCTGAAGTGTCTCATGTGATCATGGATGAAATTCACGAGAGAAATCTCAACTCGGACTTTCTCACGATCATTATGAGGGACTTGCTGCCTAAACGGTGAGAATATAGAAACCTGGAAGAGCATTATTTGCACACTACTCATCAGTGATGTCATAATCTGGAGAGTTTCAACTTTGTTTTATTTTTCCTTTAAGACCTGATCTGAAGCTGATTTTAATGAGTGCCACATTGAATGCTGAGCTGTTCTCTGGCTATTTCAGTCAGTCCTATGATAACACTCTCTTCCACTGTCTAAATCTCTTACCTTTTCCCTCTCTAGACAATGCTCCCATGTATAAGATACAGAATGTGGCATTCCCTGTCGCTGAATACTTTCTTGAGGACATCTTGAAGATGACCAGGTATAAGCAAGCAAACTTTCTTGTGCAACTGACAGCAAAGTTATTCCCTTGAAATGTGCTGTTGCCACAGGTATAGACCTCAGATCACCAAGCAGTCTAAACCACGCCCTCATTGGACTCGCCATGGAAAAGGCCGTGAAGAGTATGAAAAACAACAAGAGGAGGAGAAAGAGAAAGAGGAATACTTGACAGCATTGGAAGCAAGGAGAACATTCCCTTTTGACGTCATTGAGACCTTGAGGGGTTTTGACGAGAAAGACATCGATATTAATCTCATCATGGCCCTGGTGAAGTACATCTGTTCCAACATGGGTGATGGGGCCATCTTGATCTTCATGCCGGGCTGGGACACCATCTCGAAGCTGCACGATCAGTTGAAGGCCAGTCCTGTCTTCAGTGGGAACCGCTATCTCATCATTCCCTTGCACTCCATGATGCCCACGGTCAACCAGCAAAAAGTAAGACGATCTGTAAGGCCTTCAGGAAGAGGGAAAGTAGCTGTGTTTATCTTTGCAATGTAGTCTATTGGGTGCCCGTATCACTCTAGTGGCTCAAAGTCAGGAATCCCTAAAGCCTATAATGATAACATGTGGCTGATATCTGCCATATTGTAAGCAAATAAAGAAGCAAAGTTTCTGTGAAAAAGGATGCTCTAGATTTTTATTGTGCCTCTTTTATTCCATTCCTCTGTGTCGTAGGTGTTTGACCGTCCTCCTGTCGGTGTGAGGAAGATAGTGATTGCTACCAACATTGCAGAGACCAGCATCACCATTGACGATGTTGTGTTTGTGGTGGACTGCGGAAAGGTCAAGGAAACGGTATGTCCCTGTACTATTCGCATGATCCATGTATCCCATACTGAAATGCAAGGCTGATTATGAAATATTTAAACAATTTAATAGCAATGTGCCACTATAGAGCTATATGCAGGCATGACATGTCGTACTCTCTAGTCCATTTTTACATACTCAAACACAACACAAGCAATGCTATGGAATGGAATAGAACATAGCAAGTTCTATAGAGTTAGATTATTTAAACTGCAGTAGTCTGAGTTGGAGGTTGTGGCACCACCTTGGGGTGGGACTGGAACTTAGGAACTAAGCACTGCTTCAGAGCCACTCGGACTGCCTTCAGGAGTGTGATGGTGACAATAGGAATATACAGGGACGATAATGATCGCAGGATATTGATGATGAAATCAGAGATTACAAGCTGGGTGATGGCTGCTTGTAAATTGCTGATGTCAGGCGCAAAGGAGGCAAACCTTACAATTGTTGGAATCACGACGGCATTGGTAATGGTGAAGAAGGCACCACCAGTGAGGTAGATTAGATTCTTAGCAATGGCCTTCTTGATTTCATCACCAGATGCTAACGTGTTCTTCTTGATGTAGCAGTAAGTAAGAATCAAGAAGGTGAGAATAAATGCACCAATGCCCCCATCCAGTATCCATGCAACAACTAACTGAACAAGAAAGCCAGTCGCATTGACATTAGCATTTTCTAAGTCAACTGAACAAAACCCTCGGTAGACAAACACTCTCGGAATGAAAGCTGGAACAAGAAAGGCTCTGAAGCTAAACCCAAGGGAGAATACCCAAATAATGATTAGTGGTAGTATTATGGCATACCATTTTATCTTCTTGATGTTTGTTTTGATGAAGAAGTACGTTGTGACGGAATAGAGAGCAATGGAGAGAATCTTAGCTAGTCCACTAGCAATAATGGTGCTGATGGTAATCTTGCAGAGTGCTATCACGAGAGCAGTAGGGTTATCATCAATAAGCAATCGAATTCGAAAGCCCAGCAATATCAAAGTCATACCAGCTGAGAAGTATATTTCTGTACCAAAGATATTAATTAAGATGATCTTGAATTTCCAGTTAGTAGTCTGTGCTTTTGTGATGGCAATCACAGCAATGATGCACAGAATGATGGTAGGAAGTGTCAAGAAAAAGAATTGGACGAGCAGTGATCCTGGATATAGTTCTATACTGAACCCTGTAGCATTGAGAGAGGAGTTTCCACTGAAATCTGTTCCATTCACAACCATGTCTCCTGCTCCATCCATTTTCAGTACCACTTTAAACTCTTTTACAATAGCTAATGCTTGTTGTTTCTACACCTCACCTACTGCAGTGATTCAGTTGTGACTTGCGAGAATTATTGGTTTGCATAGCTCACAATCTCACAATTTCTGCTCCTGGACTAGCTAATAACTTTGTCAGGTGCCTCATTGAGGAAAAGACGAGCATACATTACCTATCCTATAAAGGGTTAAGCTGTTAATTGTATCTCTTTCAGACTTACGATGCAGCTCACCAAATGGCCTGTTTGGATTCGGTATGGGTTAGTAAGGCAGCAGCCAGGCAGAGAAGAGGAAGGGCCGGAAGGTAATAAATTTAATTTGGCTCTGCACATTTGGAGATAAATTCCCCCCCTTTTTTTTCTAGAGTACAGGCTGGCCACTGCTTCCATGTCTTCACCAAGTTTCGTCAAGACAAGATGGAGGAGTTTCAACTTCCAGAAATGCTTCGCACCCCACTGGAGGAGCTGGTGCTGCAGATAAAGATTCTCAAGCTCGGACAAGCCTTTTCTTTCCTTCAGAGAGCCATTGAACCACCTAAAGAGGATGCAGTGCGAAATGCCATCGAGTGTCTCAAAGACCTGGTCAGAACAACTATTACATTTCTAAAGGGTCAACCTCACATTAATTTCTTTTTTTTTTCAGAGGGCGCTGACGGGAGACGAGGAGCTGACCCCTTTGGGTCACCACTTGGCCAACTTGCCAGTGAACCCTCGTATAGGAAAGATTATACTATTTGGTGCCATGTTTTCCTGCTTGGACCCCATCCTCACTATTGCCAGTGCCTTGGGCTTCAAAGAGCCATTTGCCATCCCATTGGTGTGTATTGGAGCTAGTTTGAGATGGGATGGAGGTGGGAGGCATTCACTGTTTCTCTATCTGTAGCACAAGCAAGAGGTGGCTGATGCCATCAAGAAAGAATTTGCAGGTGACTCAAGAAGCGATCACATTGCCCTTTTGAGAGCATACAAGGTAGGAATATCAAAAGACATCATTACATTAGTGGAGACCTTTTTATCATTGCAGGGTTGGGAAGATGCCAGATATCATGGATCAGCTAGGGACTACTGCTGGGATAACTTCTTGGCCAACAATACATTGGAGGTAAGGAGTGGGTTTTAAGCATTGTCTAGAACACAATGGACCACTGACCGAGTATAATAGCCCTCATGGCGGTGAGCGTAATCACAGATGCCGATCTCCAGTGATTACCACCTGAGGACATTAGAAATTTTAGTGCCATTTTTCCACATTCTGTGTATAACTTTGGACGTGTGATAATTGAGGTCGGGAGCCTTTGATTGGCAGCAGCAGCTGTTCAAAGCCCTAGTCAGGCGTCATGCGCAATAATCCAGTGATATAAAGCCACAAAAGCCAAAAACTGGTTCACTCTGCAACTTCAACTGAGAATTTTTAAGAGCATCTTCTCAAGAGCCAGAAAACTGGCCTAGCTATTCGATCCTGCAGCATTTGAAAGAAGCTCCTTGCAGAAGAAGGAACTTACAAGAAGAAATTGCTGCCTATACTCAGAAAGAAGAAAGCATTCTTAAGATCTTTGCTGCAATGGCTGAAGAAATCACAGCAGAGACATCCAAACTAGTCACCTTTTATGGCTCGAAGGACCCTAGCTGCAGGGTGGCTGTAGACCAGCATTTTGCCAGAGCTCTCAACAGCCAGCCACCTTCTCCCACCTTCACCCCTGCAGCTGAAGGAGGCTGCATGTCTTCTAAGGAGCCGGCTCATGTTATTGTCACCTACAGCAGGCCAGTCAGTGGAGTCAAGAGGCATCTGTCGTGGCCTCCACTGGAGCATGACTACCACCGGGCTCCTCCTCCGAAGCGAATGCGGTATCCGTCCTTCCCTCCTCCTCCTCCTCCTCCCCCTCCTCCTCCTCCTCTGCCAGCCATACCTCAGTTCCCTCTCCAGCACTACGGGTCATCAGCTCTGTTTCCTTCCCCTTCCACTCTAAGTCTGCGAAACAGCTGCAGTGTGGTTGCTCCCGTGAGCTCTCACCCCTTGCAGCACCCTCCTTACCATGCCTGGTTCCCTCCACCCATGGAGGCCAATCTTCCTCCAAGATCTTTCAACAAAGGGAGGAGCTTTGTCTTGCCCCAGTTTACTAACCTCCTCTTCCACCCTGAAGTCGACTGCTTCAAGGATATCCCCAGGCTCCCTGGAGAGACCTACTCCGAGCAAGACTTCATTCCGCTCCCAGCTACAGAATGGTGCATGGAGCCTGTGTCTTGGTCCACTCCTCCTGCCGTGGGCCCTGCGTCAGCCAGGGGGGCCAGGTACCTGCCTCCTCCTCAGCCTGGGCCCCACATGGAATGCGCACGTCCCCCTCCAAAGAACGTCCAGCGCGTGTTTGATGATCTCAAGATGACCGACCAAGAGCTGGACAACATCTTGGAGCTAAAAGGAGAACTTTGAAAGAAGATTACTTTGACTGATTTGATTCTAATGCTGTTTCTATTGTATACTTGGGGGCATGCATTATATTACATTACTTGTGTCAAAAGTATTGTTGTACTTTCTGTTGTAGCTACTTCGTAACATGAAGCACCAATTTGCTGGGCTGCTGTATGACATTGGGTTCATTTCATCATCCTACTCTTTAGAGGAGTCTGCTAATGTCAACTCTAGGAACATTAAGCTGGTGAAGGCAGTTCTTTGTGCTGGACTCTACCCCAATGTAATCAAGATTGAGCAGAACCGGCCTGGAAGGTAATTTGCTTACCAATGTAGTTGATTAAGCTAGGAAGTACTCGTAAGCTACCTATTTATCCAGGTGCTATATACCTTATTAAACAAGGCACGTGACTGAGAGTGCATTCTTAATTACTTAGTTAGTACACTGAGGTAGTTATTTGTAATTGCATTACTTTCATGTCAGAAAACTTGTAGTTGTATTGGTTGCCTGTAGGAAGACCCAAAAGTTAGCGGGGTACTAATTTTAGCGAGTATTACCGATTCCGTTAGTACCAATTCGCTAAAATTCTACCAATTCGCTAAAATTTATACCATTATTAACTAGCTGTTATCACATTAAGGTATCATTGTTGTATTGATATTGCAGCCATCCTAAACTCTTCACCAAGGATGGGAAAGTTAAATTCCATCCCAAATCAGTCAACTGTGATGAGGTGGACTTTGAGAATAAGTACATGATCTACCACACCAAAGTGAAGAGCTCAGCAGTGTTTGTCCATGATGCTTCCATGATCCCCCCCTTCCCCCTCCTCTTCTTTGGAGGAGATATATCTGTGCAGAGGGACAGGGACCAGGAGACCATCGCAGTGGATGGTTGGATTGTGTTCCAGGCCTCACAGAAGATAGCTGAGCTAGTAAAAGTAGGCAAAGAATGATTCTATTCTAGACAGCTTTTCTATTAGACAGCTTTAGTTCTAAAGGGGTGGCCTATTTCAGGTCGTGTTCCTTTCTTGCTATAAGCTACATGCTTGGCTCTTTGCAAGCTAGTTCCTCTCCTATGTCATTCTCAAAGTGTTGCTGTAGAATCTTGCATCATCATCTGTTGATGATCAGGTGCTGTTTTGGGGTCCCAGTCCTTTGAACACCTTGTGTGCTAATGGTTCTAGTTATTTAATGAATCATAGTTTAGATCCTTGTTGTCTTGACCTCTCCCATGCACTGGTGAGAGCGTTCCCATGGAATGGCCCTACTGAAGCTTTTAAGTGTAGCTGTTTTATCCTCTTTATCTTTTCTTTTGTTCATTAGGAGATGAGGAAGCAGCTGGATTCAGTGTTGCAGCAGAAGGTGGCACGTCCCAGCATGGAATTGTACAATCCACGCAGTCCCAGGGCTTCTCCTACATCTCAGCTCATCCAGGCCATTATTGACCTCATTACTAGGGAAGAGTACACTCAGCAGGTACTGCACAGTAGCTAGCTAACACACTGCTATGTACATGTGATGTGATTAGGGTATGCTGTCGTTTCTTCAGGCAGAAAGACTTGCAGCTGGGAAACACCTCTATGTTAGAGGAAAATGACACTACAGCTGGAACTGTTCAGGACTAATGCTCATTAAATTATTTATTCCTTGGATTGCCATATCAAGACGTATTATTTTGGTGATGTACAAGATGGCCTAAGTCTATCTTACATAAGGTACCAGGTAACTTTGCTTCCATTGACTTTAAATAGTCTCTAATCTCCCGTTTCCTTCCCTCAATTGCCCTGTCCAGCTCTCCCAGCTGATGGGAGACAGTCTCAAGCTGGTCGTGCAGGGCCTGAGTCAGCTGGTTAGTTGCTGACTCAGCTTCTGCCTGGGCAGGGATGATAGAGAGAGCAGGCCGAGATTGCCTAATGCCATTTTGTACTGGTGTGTAGATAGGACAGTCAGTGGCATCTAGTTGTTCTACAATCAAAGAAACAGTATCTGCAGGTTCTGTGGCAACCAAGGGGTATTCATACTTCAGCTGTTCTCGGATGACGTGCAATTTGACATTGATGTCCTTGTGTGGGACAGTTCTAGACTTGTTGCCCCACACGTGTTCCAAGCTGTCCATGTGTGGTTTCTTTTTCTTCAACAGGCCTTCAAATTCCTTTTGTAACAAGTTCACTCTGGCCAGCAGTTCCACATCATCATTGATCCCCACTTCAGATCGTCCATCACCACTCCCCTCTCCCTCATCTTCTAATTCGTTTCCTTCTTCATCGTGTAGGTCCAGGACGCTTTCCATCCACTGCCAGAATAGAGGTTCACTGTCTTGCCACTGGATAAGTTTTTGAAGTATGCATACACACTTCCCAAGTTTGGCTAAATGCTGCTTCATCTGGTTGGGGAAACGAAGAAGAAACACTTCGTGAGTGGAGAGGTGTCCTTTGGCCTTCTTGGTCCTTCTGGATATAGGTGAATTGATGAGAGTGGATCTGTGGATCCTGTCCGCAAGTGTCTGGTGTGCTATGCACAACTTTTCCACCAGCTTTTCCTTGTACTCCAACTCCCCTTTAAGCCAGACCAACTTGTGAAGATAATCCGTGCAGACTGAGCCATTAGGATCAGCTGCATTCGTTCTAAGTGTAGTCTTAACAATTTCCAGTTCACATCTCATTACTCTGTTCTCTTCTTGCACACGTTCCATGAGATACTTTGTCGCTGGCCTCATGGGAATTTCAACCCTCTTAGCAACCAATAAGAAGTGCTTAACTAGCTTTGAGAAGAACTTAGTCCTGTGAAGCAACCACGAAAATGCAAGCAGCAGTTCTCGAGAGCATACGTGATTTGTAGGTGTGTAAAATCCCTCTCGTGTGTAGCCCATTTCGAACATGTATTGTCTGAGTATAACTTGGACTGTAGGGAGATTTGAGGGAGATATTGCATAGTACGTGACTGTGTCCACACTACCCACACAGTGACCACCATCTAGAAAGGTTGCTGCCTGCATAACATGGAATGTTATCTTCCAAAGGTCCATTGTAGCCCCATCCTGATTGAACTTTGCTCCTCTGATGGACTCTGATGCTATTTTGGGAACACCACACTCACTCAGTAGAGACATCAAGAGGTGTATGGTGTCACGGATGCTTCTCTGGCTTCTGGGCTGCCTTTTCTGTGTACCACCAGCCTTCATCCAGCTGCTTTCTTCAGCCATTGGGGAGTAGCATTGAACTTTGACCCCTCTCTCCTAGCTGGCACGTGATCAGTGAGAGGGGCGTGTCTAATTAATTTTTTGCAGAATTAAGATGTCAGCTACGCCTCCTCCTCCAAGCTCCCCTCTACCAGAGGATGCTGATGACTCCCTTGAAGAGATCGACACGCTCACGGGGAAGGAGAAGTTCAGGGCCCTGCAGAAGAGGCTGAGCAGTTCCAACACCATGTACAGCAGCCCGTCTGGAGTGACTTCTTTATCCCAATCAGAGTCTCCACCATCAGAAGCAGCCCCGCCCCCCAACAAGAAACCGCATGTGATGGATGGAGGAGAGGATAGAGATGCAGTCTTTCTCGATGATGAGAACGTAGCTAGCTCCAGAGCCAAGAAGCTCACTCATGCAACAAAGGACAGGCCTCGAAGAAGGAACGTGAGGCAGCCATCCAGAGAGAAGCTCAGGAAATGTGCAAATCCAGAGAGGTTAGAGCAGCCTGTGCAGGAGCCCGAAGCTATCACCATGCAAGAGGATGGATCCGACTCCCCTCCCTCTCTCCCCCCACTTCCTGCTACTCCACCACCACCACCTTCAGGTTAGCTCATAATCTCATGCAGCCCCACCCACCCCTTTCTTCAATGGTTTAGCAACCCGTGTGTAGCTCTAGATAGTTCCCCTAGGGCTATAATAATAGTCATTACAACTTTTCATTAGAACCACCAGCAGCTTCCCCTCTCGTCAAGAAGCAGCTACACTCAAGTATATCAGCCCCGTTTGTCACCAGCGCTCCAGACAGCTCCCCAGGTCCAGGTGATAGCTCCCAGGGTGATGGAGACTCCAACTTCAGTAAGCCAATTGTGATTGGCGCCTTCAAAGATCGGCTCAAGAAGATCCAACAAAAACGCACATCAAAATCAGGCTCCAAAATAATATCTCCTGCAAAGGCTGATGACCTGTCTCAAACGCAGCCAGAACCTGTTAGCACTCCAGCAAAGACGCTGGAGGTAGCCCCTGTGGTGTCGCTTTTCCCCAAAAGCCCGCCTGTAACTGACATCTTTCTGGGCAGCACAGCACAGCATGCTGATATCAACAGAGAGGAGATACCCTCTCCAAAATTTGAAGGCAAGACGTCAGGCGATAGCTTTGGTTCTGAAATTACGACTAGTCTCCATTCTGGCGATCCATTTCCTAGTTTCAAAGATGACACCAGGGAGAATATCACCGTCGAAGCCGTTAACCCGTCAGATGATGATGATGATGATGAGTTCCCCTCTATCCCACCACCTCCCGTACCAGCCCTACCGCCACCCGACATCATGGATCTCACGCCCCCTCCAAGTGACCCAGCACCGTTGGACAATGCCACCAAAATCGAGAAAAAACCATCCTTCAAAACAGCTCTGGCAAAACGCCACTCTTCCATAGTGCAAAAGGAGGTTTGGAAGCAGAAGAGCGATGTTCTTGAAGGTGCCATGAGTGCGCCTCTGCCTCTTTTCATTCAGTCCAAACCCAAAGGGACACTACAGGAGAGCAACTTCAACGATTCTTCGGAGTCTCTCTCAAGCCTGCCTGACTCCCCTCCCCCTACTCTTCCCGACTCCCCTCCCCCTTTGCTTCCCGATTCCCCTCCCCCCTTGTTGCCAGACGACAGCAATGAAATGGCGGATGATGTTATGGAACTACCTCAAACTGAGGAATTGGGTTCAGGTAGTGAAGATAAAGGTGATTTGAGTTTGGATCCATCTCATTCTCCATCAGAAGTCCTGAATCAAAATTCTTCAAATCTAGAGTCTCGGCCTCTCTCGCTTCCTGATTCTACTCCTCCCATACCTCCTGATTCTCCTACACTTCCTCCCACACTTCCTGATTCTACTCCTCATGCTATACCCGAGCCATTTCCTCCCACACTTCCTGATTCTGCTCCTCCCACAATGTCCGAGTCGCTTCCTTCCACACTTCTTGATTCTGCTCCTCCCACAATGCCCGAGTCACTTCCCGAGTCACTTCCTACCTACTTTCCATCAACCTCAGTCCCAGAGCCTCCAATCTCACCTCTACCAACCCTTCACGCCGACACTGAGCGGCATTCCCTTTCCGTCTCTCCCAGCGACTACATCAAAACCTCCACTCCCCAGAGCCAATCGTCCAATGACATCCAATCTGTGAGTTTGATTCTAGCAGCGACTCCACCATCCACGTCACTATCCTTTGAAAGACCTCCCAGCGAGGGTCACAGCAAGTCCTCTGCTAAGTCGCCACAGAGTACCATCGGTGCAAAGCCAGAGAGCCAGAATGAAGCTTTCGATGATCTCAAGTCTTCCAGTGAGCCAAACATCGAGCCTGCCTTTTCCAAGGATCCTGGAGTTCAACTCCGAAAGGGAAAACAGTTCCGTCCAACTGAGTATCGGCAGAGTTTTCCTCTGACTATCAACACCCAGGATACAGTTCGAGTGATATCCACCGACTCTCCTCCAGCGAGCCCTGACCTGAAATTCACACGGGTGTCAAAGAAGATTTGGAAGAGTCCCAAGAACCCTTTAGACGATTTTTTGTTCTCAGCCAGTACAGGGAATGTAACAGAAAACTTCACACCCATCCACGACTCCGCCAGGCACCCTACTGGGAGCATGCGATCCCTCCAGTCAAATGACTCCACCTTGCTAGACAGGAGCAGCTTCCTGAAAAATAATCTACCAGGAGGCGGCGCTGTACTGTCTCCGCTGGTAGCTATGACCTCTACACCCACACAAAGAGAAGTCGCCGACTTGGAAGGTGGCATTGACCCAAAAGTGCCCCCTGCTGTCCCGGTAGGTTGGGATACAGAGAGCCCTATCGAAAAGGAAAAGGAGATGAAAATTAAGGATCCGATAAAACCAAGACAGTTGGAGGCCGTTCTGAGAGTCACTGACAGAGCCAAACATTCTCCAATCAATTCATTCATACTTGACAGCAACCTACTAGATGTAAGTAACACCTCAAATCTGATATTGTGGCCATCCCTGTATTGAAGCCACTTATGAGAGCCTTAGCCTGAAATGAGTCTACCCCTCTAATCAAGGGTGACTGGGTCCACAGTATACTGAGACAGACTTTGATGGTGTGTTTTTACTTCCCGCAGACGGAGCCAGCAAAGTGGGGTTTGGAGGAAGTCTGTCAGTGGTTGGATCTTGTTGGCCTGGGATCCTTCAAGCAAGCCTTCAAGGAGAAGAAAGTCAACGGATACATGCTACTCCACATGGACGTCAAACTGTTTGGTAAGAAAGAGCTACAGTAAAACCTTCGATAAAGGACACTCCGAAAGAGGACAAACCTCCGAACAAAGGACAAACCAAAAGATACATACTCAACCTCCGAAAGAGGACAACCTCTCTACAAAGGACAAAATCCTGGGTCCCGAACGTGTCCATTATTCGGAGGTTCCACTGTAGTAAGTAACACACTGGGAACATTGCTAAGCTGCACCTCTTTTTGTCCTGTAGCTAATCTTGGGATTGACAGTCATGAAATGAGAGAGCTTTTTCTGGCCAAAATATACGAGCTCAGCAACCCTAGCTCCAGTGTGGGAGGCATGGAAGACGACTTTCTTTGTAAGTTGCCAAATTCCAATTTTCATTTCTTTGTCACCAAGTTTTGATAGCTCTTTGCTTTAGCTAACTGTGTGCTTCTCTTATCGTAGTATCAGTGGACACGTACAACTCTGAAGATTGGAAGAAACTGAAAGCTGCCGTGAACGTTCTCAAGAACCCTGTTCTGGATGATTCTGTCCTTTTGGAACCCTCTCCAATGGGACAGTTCGTGCAGACAGTCTACGTGAAGTCAGACTCCAACCCAAGCGTGTCCAACTTGTCAGAGGGAGAGCTTCAAGCCTTGCAGAACAACTATCAGATGCAGTTTGGCAACCGAGCAAGGAGTCATCTCCGGAGGGCAAGTGAGGGTGAAATGTTGGCTCATCGAGTGCAAGTCCTGCATTCTGACGAGGACTATGAAAATAATCCCTACCCTTCCGACTCTGGGAATATGACGAACGATTGGGTGGCTGGGCTGCCTCAGGAGTACAGCAGACGTGCTCGGTCCCACACAGAGCCCATGATGCCACCGGAGAATATCCTGATGGACAGCACGCACTTCCCACCTCTGACTGCGTCCAGGGCCGCGACCCTTCCTGCTACCGTCTCACTTGTGCCGCCAGGACAATCAGGAAACACTGCCGATGCAAGCTCTGAGGCCCGATCAAGGAGAAGCTCACAGCCACAGCTTGGACCAGATGAAGTGACCTCACCAATGCAGTTATCACCAACTCACACAGTACCTTCGAGAAAGGCATCCATCCAGTCATCAGCAATGGCATCCCCAACTTCCGAACAAAAACCTGAATCCTCAATGCACTCTCCGACAACTCCCATGACGCCTTCCAGCAAGCTGGTCAAGATCTACATGAGCAGAGTCCAAAAAGGTATGAGCAGTCAAGAGATCTTTGCTTTGCTTTGCTTTGCTAGATTTTTTTCATAAGAACTGGCTTGTATGTATCACAGGGAGCCTGTACAAGTCGTTTGTTGCTCATCCCATGACTACAGTGGAGGAGATTACCATTCAAGCATTGAGTAAAGCGAACATGACGGACAAGGAACCAAGCTGCTATTGCATCACGGAGACCTCAAATGCTCCAAACGGTGAGAAAAATGAAAGCGAAATGGCAAAAATGTGACTTCTTCAAATAATTTACAGGTCCTAGTAAGCTGTTGGAAGCTTCACAGAGTATGGTGGAGCTGGTGAGCAAAAAGCCGAAGAACTGTCACTTCGAATTGAGGCCGAAGTCAAAAATTACGGGTGATGATAACACTCAGAAAACAAGCATGGAGAAAATCAATGAGAGCACGTCAAGACTCCAGGATCCAAAGCAAATGAACAGACACGAGTCCCTTTTGGCTCACATGCACAGCCTCGAAGCCAAGAACAAGGAAATGCAGAAGCAGGTGGATTCAACCCAGCTTCAACTGCTAGGCCATCAAGAGCTCAAGAAGGAACTGTCCTCCCTCCAAGACTCGCACACAGCTCTCAGTGACAAATACCAGAAGGAACGAACAACAAGCAAGGAAGCCATCCAACAGCTCCAGCTGAAGCTTGATGAAGCCTCTCTGGCCAAGAGAAAAGCGGAAGAGCAGCTGTTGCTGGCAGGATCAGCTTCCGCCGCCGCCGATGTAAAGGAGACCCAGAGGTTGCTGGATGACATTCAGGAGAAGTACAGTGAAGAGGTTGCCAACATGACGAGTGAAATTCATGTGAAGGACAAAACTCTGCAAGAAATGAGGATGAAGAGGCTAAATATGGTATGTAGCTAGCTCCTAATATTAAGGATTTCACTGTATTTTGCCGTAACAGGAAGAGGAGATCAAGAACTCGCGTGAGAATATCAAGGAGTTAGAGAAGGACAGAAGGCTGCTGAACGAGCGGAACCAACTGGTGCACTCAATGGACAGAGACCTGGCCATCAAAGAAGACACGATACACAAACTCCTAGCAGAAAATGAGCAAGCTCAACTAATGGCCAGTCAGGTAATAATTATAGCCAAGATGTAGTAGAACCTTCTAGGTGCATCAAGGTCCTTCTTTGTGAAAGGTTGACTTGACAACCATCTTAATACAAGGATGATCCCAATGTGTTCGCTATTCGGAATAACTTTCTCCCTCCTTTAGGCGGCTGCTCTTCAGATGTCCCTTCAAACTTTGGAGGTGAAGTCAAAGCAGCAGCAAGAGCTGTCCAACAGAACTGTGCGGGAGCTGAAGGAGCATCTGGACAGAGTCATGCTGGAGAACACGCAGAAAAACCAGCTCATTCAAATCATGAAGAAAGAGAGAGACAGACTGGTCAGAGAAAACCAAACAAAGGTGAAGAATTGAGACTCTACTATCTCACAGTCACATTCTAAGCCAATGCTGTATGCATTCTGCTTGATGCAGGATGCATTGAATGCCAGTCTTGAAGCCGACGTGGCCAGCTTTGAGGCTGTTCAAGATCTTGGTTTGAATAATAGCACCCGCATTCAAAAACTGACCAGATCCATCTCTGTCAATGAAGTTGCCTTGGCTTCCCTCAAGGGGGAGTTTCACAAACAGAACGCGGAGCTGATAGCTGCTGAAGACGAGTTAGCAAAGCTACGAAATGCACTAGCAAAAAAGGTCAGTAAATTTTGGGATCAGCAAAGAGGTTGTCCTCTTTCAGAGATATAGAGTGTATACTAGAGTATGTTGGTTTGTCCTTTGTTCGGAGGTTTGTCCTCTTTCGGAGAGTCCTTTATCGGAGGTTTCACTGTAATTCTCGTCTTTATGTTCATATGTACATGTAGAATGAACAGCTGACTTTGCTAAACTCAATCAACGATTCTCACTCTCCAAGGTAAATTTATTGTAAGTCCTCAAAGATGGTAAGACAATAATCATTTTCTTTCTCCAGATCATCCCTGTATAGCACTTTGGGCCACCAAGTCCCTCACACTTTGATAACAGCTCAGATTTTCCCCCCGGAGGGAGATGGGGAGGAAGGCGGGGCAGAGGGGCCGGGGGAAGGGGTGGGGATGAGGGTGAACACGTTCCCTGGCGAGGTTAAGGGCTGCGTCATTGTCCAGGTAGACGAGCATGTGGACAGCATGGGACTACTTCCAGGAGACAGGTATAGTGCAAATTAACAGTACTACATACAGCCAATGCAGTTAGTACTAGTACAACCTGGTGTGTTGCTTCTGAGCTTTGAATACAAGCCATTGTCTCTTCCCAGAGTTTTGGAAATTAACGACTTTGACGTGACGACCTTGTCACCACGAGAAATCAAGGAGCTTCTCCATCGTCACTATGACGAAGAAGAGGGTGTGAAGATTGTAGTTGCTCGTCCCGTCAGCACCGAGGACACTGACAATGAAGGCAACATGGACACTGTGATAGAGAGGTACAAGAAACTCAACTCTTCGCTCAGCGTTCAATTGGAGTCGCAGAATGCTGAGGTGGACCACTGGAGGCAGGAATGCAACAGGTAGAGCAGATTAGCTTCAATGTCAGCATAACATGGTGACCATTGTTCTTTATATATAAAGGCTCAAGTCTGATATTCTGAAGTACTCAACATCACAAAAGGTAATGATGAATGAATCAATGATGTCAGTGATGTTAATTTTTCTCATAGGACAAGGATATAGAGATCAAGTACCTTAAATCTACCGTTCAGGACCTCAAGCAACAGGTCTGATACTATAGGTATCTGCTTTTGCTTCATTCATTATGATGGTGTGTCCCTGTCATAGCTGGAAGTAGCAGAGAAGTCGACCAAGCAACTGAATGAGACGCTGGAAGAGTTGGAGAGCAGCGTCGGTGGACGACATTACCCGCAACACTTTGAGATGATGGAGGAAGCACTCAAAGCAAAAGAGAAAGAAATGACAAAGATCAGAGCTGCTGAAAAAGCAAGAGTAAGCACCTTTTGTTATTGTTGTTTCCATGGATATTAATATTATCCTAAATTCATGGCTGTTGTGATGACATCAATGAGGCATAATGAATAATAAACAGAATTAACCCTTGCTGAGACCAGCAACACGTGCTTGCTTCACGTATCTAATCAAAATGCAGATTGCAGAGCTGAAGAAGCTGAAGCAAGAGAGAGACAAGGCAGTGAAGACAGTGCGACAGTACGCAGTCAACATGGAGGACCTGCAGGAGATCCTCCCCCGGCACAGAACCAAGCTGGACAACCTGACCACCCTCAGCAGAGCAGAGGTGACAGCCACCATCCACACACTGGAGAAGGATTTGGCACACCACAAGGCTTACCTCGACCAGCTGCTAACGGTCATCATAGACCGGGACCCAAACCTGCTCACCCTCATCGGAGAGGCACAGAGGATGAGGTAAAGGGTGGTAATGGGAATCAGTCAGTATGTGTAGAATGAGAATGAGATGATACTACATGGTATGAAATGTAACCTCTTCTATCTTGCCATTTAGGGATAAAATGGATGATGACGACAGTTGGTGCTAATTCTTCCACTTAATACTGTAACAACCACTCACACAAAGCCTATTATTCATTTTCACACACCTCATAGCTATGTAGCTAGTAGGCATCACCCACTTTCAGTCGAAGCAAAACATGCATTCTCTTATTATAAACAACTGGCATTAGGAATAATGACACCCTGTGATTTTTTGTTGATATAAAAACTATTTCCTTTTCCCTTTTCCCTTTTTCTTGCTAGCAGTGGTAGTTGTAGTACTAGAGGCTGTTGCAGTATCACCACCATCACCACCCCCTCCTCCCCTAGTGTTTCTCTTCGGCCTGCCAGTGGCAGTGGCAGCACCGTCACTGGCCACCTCAGTCCCTCCACCTTTGGCGTTCCTCTTAGGTCTTCCAGTACTAGTCCCACTGGCACTCTCACTAACCATCTCAGCCCCTCCAGTGTTCTTCTTAGCCCTGCCAGTAGCAGCAATGGCTGCTGCACCACCATCATCTCCCTCTCCTCCCCCTCCACCCTTACTGGCCCTCTTCTTGTTTTTCCTAGTCCTTGCAGCAGCAACAGAGCCATTGGCAGTGCTAGTTCTCTTCTCTGCACTCTCTAAGCTCCCCTTGGCAGTCTCCGAGGTCTCTTGGGAGTCAGGGTCCTCTCTGGGGGACTGTTTAGACGTGACCTCATCCTGTCGCTGAGAGTCCGCGGTAGAACTTGCCAAATCTGCACTCGTCAGTTCCATTGTCTCCTCTTCTTCGGAGTCTGAATCTTTGGCTTTTCCAGCTCCCTCCTTTGGTTTAATGGCTACGGATTTGTGAGGCTTGGCTGCTCCTTGAAGCTTGGTGTCTCTTTGGGTGGCGTCAGTGGCCTCCTCTTCGTCATCAGAGCCATCAGTGAGGGTGTTGAGTGCTGCCCATGTGTTGTCTCCACCCAAACCAACCAGCTGAGCTGTTCCAGGACCCTACACACACACACTAACATATTTCACACTCATTAGACTCATTTGGCGTCAATTCTCACCAAGTAGTCAACTTGCTCCTTCTTGGAGGGTGGATCTTGATCCATGGGTTCTTCCTGCTCATCTGTCTGCCCCTCCTCCATTGGGACCTCCACTG
>JAAGOD010059037.1_pt1 | contig 19618 bp, 15 predicted proteins | sample 8389681 | NCBI WGS metagenome assembly JAAGOD01 (sample SAMN13964374, study PRJNA552185) | sponge metagenome | biome: deep-sea hydrothermal vent fields; feature: spots directly above weak diffusing fluid; material: seawater and sediment | host: Tedaniidae sp. KZ-2020 ... | reverse complement strand
ATGACTTAAAGATTTTCCTTTTTTATAAGGCAAAAGCTTTAAAACTCTTCCACTAGATAAAATAACTCCAGATATTCCAGTAGTAGTTGACCTAATCATTGGAAGTCTAGTTTCTATCGCTCTAGAAAAACTAGTATATAAATGCTGATTTGGCTGAAACCAAGAGTCATACCAAGAATCATTGCTAACATTTATTAAAATTTGAGCACCTTGTTTGCTTAAGCTTCTGGATAATTTTGGGAATAAAGATTCGTAACAAATCTGTGATCCAAAATTAATATTTTGAAATTTTTTAATACTAGGTTTTTTTTCTGCTAAAAAATTTCCAATTGGAGGTAGTTTTGTATATAGCCAATTTGTAAAATTAGGAAAATAAGATTTAAAAGGTATTGTCTCACCAAAAGCAACTAACTTTACCTTGCTGTAGTGAGTATTAGCACCTGTGTTAGAATCTGTATTAAAAGCTGAATAAAAAAATAAAGAAATTTGAGGCAATTGATGTTTTTGATTAAAAAACCAAGATCCAAATATTATAGGAATATTATGTGTTTTAGAAAACAAATGTAATTTTTTACTAAATATATTATTTTGATTTGCATAGCTTAACAAAGAGGACTCTGGCCACAAGCTAATAGTATTAGGCTTTATAGTTTTTAAACTTTCTTTCATATAAAGATTTAACATTTTTAATCTAGATCTAAAGTTATCACTAGTAAAATATTTTTTATAATCAACCACACTTCCTATTCCAGTTTGTACTATTTGAACAGATAGTTGTTTTTGATCAGATGTTTTAGTCAAAACTTTATTACTTGTAAAATCTTTTTTGTCAGATAAAGCCACCTCCACAGGTATATTACTTTCTTTATAAGACTTTCCATAAAAATGTCCAAGACCAATTAAAATTAAAAAAACAAAAACAGTGTTTATGGCCCAACATTTTTTTTTATACAAATACGCATAAGCAAAACTTGCATTAAAAAATAACAACAAAGTATTTAGCCCAGCAAAACCCACAATATCAGAAAAATGATATATTGGAATTTGATATTGCAAAAAAGAAGTAGAAGCATACCACGGCAGAGGAGTTGGAATAAATTGTTGAAACAAACTAAACACAGATGCTAAAACTAACAAACTACAAAAAGTATTAAGCTGAAAATATTTTTTTATTAAAAAACTTACAGCAGAAGATATCGGAATAAATAACTGAGCAATTAAAAAAAATAATAAACTTAAAGGCAAAGCTAGTAATAATGGTATTTTTCCAAACTCTGTAATTGCAACAAAAATCCAGTAAGAGGATATAGCTGCCAGCAATGTGCCAGTAATTAAAGACCCATAAAACACCCTTTTAAGGCTATTGCTTTGTAGCACAAATACCCACAGAGGCACAAAACTTAGCAAAGCTCCCCATGGATAAAATGGAATATAGCTAAAACTAATTAACAAGGCCGACAAAATTGGCAGTTTGTAAATAGAAAAACTTTTTGTTAGCATAGTAAAATAATAAGATGCAAGGGGGGGTAGTGCAAGCAATGAATATTATAATTGGTGTTTTTATATTAGGCGGATTAGGCTCACTTATTCGCTATATTACTAGTATATTTTTAATAAATAATTTGTATGCAGTACTATCTGTAAATATAATTGCTAGTTTTTTTTTAGGAATACTAAGTGCTACAGTCGGGCTGTCTTCGGAGTATAAAATAATTATTATATTTGGACTTTTAGGCTCTTTAAGTACTTTTTCTAGCTATGCATTACAAATTCATCAATTATTACTAGAGGGGCAATTTTTACAGGCAAGCTTGGTTTTTGTAGGAAATAATCTTCTAAGCATTATAGCATGCTATTTAGGCTATAAATTAGTGCTGAATTTATAAAAATTTCATAATTTTATATAAAAAATATTCACCTAACACCACGGGCATTGTGTTTTATGCACAAATAGGCTATAAAATTTGTAAGCATTAAAACTTAAGAAAAATTTTGTTTTATATAGCAAAACAAAGGAGAAAGAGTGTCTGATCTATCAACTAATGTATCTGTTGGAAAAAAATCTGTATTATCAAAATCTTCTAAAGTAACAAAAAGTCCTAAATATGGATTTGACATAGAAAATGTTTTAGAGATGAAAGAAAAAGACTTTCCTGTATTTACTTTGGCTAAAAATAAAGCAAGATTTTTTCGTATGTTTACTTGGTACAAAAATAAAAATGCATGGTTATCTGTTGCTCCATTAAGCTCTGTAAAAAAATTATTTAAAGAGCAAACAAAAGGTCTAGAGGGCATTCGTGAAAATAAAATGGATTACGAAATGGATTTAGAACAAGGCACATTAACTCCTAGCCAGCGATCATATAGGTTAGATGAATTAAATATGTGTAAAATTCACGAAAAAATGGCTGTATATTTAATTTCTAGCATGCAAAAGAAAATTAAAATTAGTCAGCACTAATTTTTATGATTGCCAGTATTTTATTTTGCAACAAAGAAGAATTTAAAAAAAATAATCACAAAGTTTTAAATTCTTTTTTAAGCTCTAAAGACAAACAAACTTTTATTAAAGCTTATAAAAATACAAAAAGTACTTATATTCTTTTAAAAGATTCTTTATTTTTTTTATGCATACTTTCTTGTAAAAAACCAGAACTTAAATCCACAGAAGCTTTTTGTAATTCTGATTTTTCTGAAGCTAAAAATAAAATTGGCAATTGCATTTCTATTTTTTCTAAATTTAATATAAAAAAATTTTCTATTTATGCCAATGACTTAAACACAAATCAATCATTAGGAGTGGTAGTAGGGGCTTATGTATCTTCTTATAAATATAAAAAAGTAGATTTTGATAGCTTGCTAAGCCATGATATAGAAAAAGACTGGTTTAAAGCAAAACCAACATTTGTTATTAAAGGAATAGCTTTAAGCTTAATAAAAAAAGGAAAAACACAAGCTTATGCTATTAATATGGCAAGGCATTTGGTCAACCTTCCTCCAAATATTTTAAATACAGATAATTATTCTAACTGGATTAAAAAAACTTTAAATAATTTTTTAAATACTAAAGTAAGTATTTGGAATAGCGAAAAATTAAAAAAAGAAAATATGAATTTATTATTAGCTGTTGGAGAGGGCAGTTCGTTTAAACCTTATTTAGCTAAAATATCTTACAGAAACAAAACAAAAGACAAAAATAAAATTGATGTAGCTTTTGTTGGAAAAGGAATTGTATTTGACTCTGGAGGCTTAGGAATAAAACCGGCAAATGCTATGCGCTTAATGAAAAAAGACATGGGTGGTTCGGCAAGTGTTGTGGCATTAGCTTATTGGATGGCTGTTAATCAACCAGCTATTAATTGTGATTTTTATATTCCTATTGCAGAAAATAGTATTTCTAGTAAAGCTTTTAGACCAGGTGATGTTTATAAATCTAGATCTAACAAATTAGTAGAAATCCATCATACAGATGCAGAAGGTAGGTTAGTTTTAGCAGATGCCTTATCTTTAGCTGCAGAATCTAAACCAAAAAAAATTATTAATATAGCAACTTTAACAGGGGCAACAAGAGCAGGCTTAGGCTATGATGTTGGAGGTTTATACTCTAACAATAAAAATTTGTCTGACGAAATTTTTACTAGCGCACAACTTTCTGGTGAAGCTTTATGGCCAATGCCGCTGGTTAAAAAATATAAACAAAAATTAAATTCTAATACAGCAGATATTTCTCACGCCTCTGATGGCATGGGAGGGGGGATTAGAGCTGCTTTGTTTTTAGAAGAATTTATTAATCTTTACCCGTGGGCACACTTAGATATTTATGCTTGGCAAAACTCCCCAGAAGGAGCTTTACTTGAAAGTGGTGGAAGTGGACAAGCGGTTCAGAGTTTAATTTATTGGTTAGAAAATTATTTAATAAAACAGTAAAACAATTAATCTTTAAACATATTGTGTTCTTTAATCAGCTTAACTACTTTGTCTGGAACAAACTCTGCCCAAGACTTGTCAGATTTTTTTAATAGCTCTCGTACTTTTTCTGATAAAATAGATATATCAATATCATCGCAAACAGAAATATCTGTAATAAAATTTTGCTCTAGTAAATATTGATATAAACAAGCATATTTTTTTTCTGGCGAAAAAGCTTTGCCTGTTATACATAAATCTTTTTGCTTGTATGGAAAGACAAGCACCTTTGTGTTAGTGTCAAATAATTTTCCCATAGCCTCTAATAAAGAACCCTTTAAATCTTTATAAAAATTTTCATTAAATAAACTATCTAAAAAGCTAGCTCCAATAACAAAGGCTAAAGGTTTTGAGCTAGCATTGCGAATATATGATTTTAGCTCATGCATTACATTAAATTTAGAAACTAGTGTGTAATTATTTGTAGCAGTAATTGTATCAATGCGATTTAAAATATCTTTATAATCCATTTTTTGTTTTTGGCCTAAATTCATTTCTAAAACAGATAAAATTTTTTCATCTTTAATGTTAAAAATAGATTTAAAATATTTTTGAGATTGATTTAAAATTTCTAAGTTAGATTTTGTAATAGGCCTATATGTTCCCTGCATTATTAATAAATTTTTATTAAAAAATGCTTCTTCTGCCTGTAAAATTATTCCATCTGGAGTAAAGACAATACTTTTTGTCCAATTATTTTGTATAAGTTCTAAGTTAGCTGTGCGATTATCTATATGAGAAAATGCTGAACCTTTAAATTGTATATAGTCTATTTCAACTCCGCTTTGCAAATCTTCTTTTAGGCTGGATATAAAATCAGATAAATTTTTTCTTTTATACAAACTATTATAAATTAAATTAACACCAAGTATTCCAATTTCTGTTTGTTGAACTAATCTTTGTGTGTGATTAAGTTTTAAGTGAATAATTACTTTACTAGGTAGGCGCTCTTCTTTGTCTTGAAAACAAAAGCCCATCCATCCGTGACTATTTTTATCAGAGTCACTAGTTGTTGTTACTGTGTTAGCATAACAAAAAAATTGAGTTGTATCACCTCTAGTTTTTGCTAGTCGGTTTTGTAATAAATCATATTCGTAACTAAGCATTTTTTCTAGCCTATCTATACATACATATCTAGGGCTTGTTCCGTAAATTTCATCACTTAAAGACATGTCGTATGCCGACATAGTTTTTGCAATAGTGTGTGAAGATAAACCTGCTTGAAAAAAATGCCTAGCTACTTCTTGGCCTGCACCAATTTCTGCAAAGGTTCCATAAAGCTTGCTGTCTTTATTGATTGCTAATGTTTTTTCTTTTGTAATTAAGTTGTGTGACAAAGTCATAATTATTCTATTTGTAAAATTAGTTTATATCTTTTAGTTTTCTTCTTAAAATTTTTCCAATATTACTTTTTGGTAAATCTGTATGAAATTTAATAATTCTAGGAACTTTGTAATTAACTAAGTTTTCTTTTGCAAATTTAATAACTTCGGCCTCTGTTAAACTTGGGTCTTTTTTAACAATATGAGCCCTAACGCTTTCGCCTGATTTTTCGCTATGCACGCCAACTACGGCTACTTCTGCAATTTTTTTATGCTCTATTAATATATTTTCTACTTCGTTAGGAAAAACATTAAATCCAGAAACTAATATCATATCTTTTTTTCTGTCTGCTATAAAAACAAAACCTTGTTCATTTTGATATGCTATGTCGCCAGTTTTTAACCAAATTTCAGAACCCTCTTTATGAAAAACTTTATTAGTTTCTGATTCATTATTAAGATAACACTGCATAACCTGAGGACCTTTAGCCCAAATTTCACCAACTTCACCTTGAGCAACTTTGTTTCCGGCTTCGTCTATAAATTTTATATCTGTTGATGGCAAGGGAAGCCCAATACTTTTTTCTTGAGGATTGCTTAGTAAGTTACAACATAAAACAGGGGAGGCCTCTGTAAGTCCGTAACCCTCTACAAGATTTACCCCTGTTGTTTTTTTCCATTGCCTAGCAGTATTAGTTTGAAGAGCCGCTCCACCTGCAATACAAATTTTTACTTGTTTAAAATTTAATTTATTAAAATCAGAATGATTAAGCATTGATTGAAATAATGTATTTACTCCAGTAAAAATAGACCAAGGATATTTTTTTAAAGTTTTAATAAAAGCTGCAGTGTTTCGAGGGTCACTAATAAGTACATTTTGATATCCGTACTCTAAAAATGTAAGCAAGTTTACAGTAAATGCAAAAATATGATACAAAGGCAAAGCTGTTACGACAGTTTCATTTTTACTTATGTCATTTTTTACATAAGTTTGAATTTGCCTAATATTTGATAAAATATTTTTATGACTTAACACAGCAGCTTTTGATACACCTGTTGTGCCACCAGTATATTGTAAAACCGCCGTGTCGCTTGAAGAAATTGTAGCCTTATTTAAAGAATCATTTTTATTTTTATTTAAACTTTGTTGCCAAGAGTATACAGGAGTACATGTTATATTATAAGAGGGGCAAAGTTTTTTAACTTTATTAAAAATAAAATTAATAGCTTGTTTTTTTAAAAAAGAAAAAGAATCAGCAGGCCCTGTTACAATAATATTTTTTAAATTAGTATTTTCTATTATTTGTTCTAATTTGTAAGTGAATGCAGAAAAAATAATAATTATTTTTGCATCAGAACTTTTTAACTGATGTTCCATTTCTCTAGCTGTATAAAGAGGATTAATATTAGTAAGGGTTAAGCCTGCATGAAAACAGGCAAATAAAGCAATAGGGTATTGAGGTAAATTTGGAAGTTGCATTGCAACCGTATCACCTTTTTTTAAACCTGCAGTGTTTTGTAAAAATTTTGCTAGCTGTAATGACCTATCATCTACTTCTTTAAATGACAGATCATTGCCCATAAAAGAAAATGCAGTTTTGTTTGAGTGATTTTTAACAGCATTTTGTATGTACTTAAGAAGAGAGTCATCGTCTTTAATTTCTTCTATATTTTTAGGTATATAATCAGGATACTGTTTATGCCAATTTTTTTTTTCATTTACAGTGGTCATATTGCTGAGTCTAGGCTAGGCTATATTAAAAGGCAAGACAAAATAAGATTTAGCAGGGGAATATGAGACAAAAGTTGTTAGTAAAATCTAAAAAATTAAGCTTTGATTATTTAATTAGCTCATCTTATGAAATAAATAATAAAATAAAAGCATCTAATTTTATTATTAAGCCATCATTTACATTATTAGAAAAAAATACTTCTACTTTTTTAGAAAAAGAATTATTTAAAATAGCTTTTGTAGTTTCTAAAAAATTTGATCATAAATTTTTAAATACACAAAAAAATAAAAATGATTTAAATCTTAATTTTAATAAAGATTGTGTAAACATAGAAGACATTGCAAAAAATTATTTTGATCAATTAAAAAAAGAATTAAATATTAAATTTGATGATAAAAAAATAGTAAATTTGTCATCTGTGCAAGTACAAAGAGGATTTGTAGATAGGGCAACTTATACTTTTGACAATAAAATTATTCTTAGCACAGAGTCTAGATTTAGCTCGGTACATAGACATTATAATTTAAACTTGTCTGATAAAGAAAATAAAAATTTATATAAAAAATGCTCTATAGACCACGGACATGAATATGAAATAAGAATTTTTTTAAAAAAAATTATAAATAATAATTCTGACAATAAATTTTTTGATTTAAGTAAATTAAAAAATGTATTACAACAAAAAATTTTAAAAGCTTTTCATGGCAAATATTTAAATGACATTGTAGAAAATACATCGGGAGAAGTTTTAGTAAAACATTGTTACAATCAGTTAAAGCCATGTTTTGCTAGCTTAGACCTTGGCATAGAGCTAAAAGAGACAAGAAAAAATTCTTTTTTTTACCCTGTAGATTTTTATAATTGTTCTAATTTATAAATTCTATCCTCTATAGAGGGGTGAGTAGAAAATAATTTACTAAATAAACTATTTTTTGTATTTTTATTAGAAATTTTAAAAGCACTAAATGCAGTTTGTTTTGACATATTAACTGCAGGCTTAGAATCTAAAGCCTTAAGGGCTGCAATCATTTTTTCTTTACTACTAAGTTTTGCGCTACCGTAATCTGCTTTAAATTCTCTGTGTCTAGAAAAATGATTAACTAAAATGCTTCCTAAAATTCCAAGTGCAATTTGCAAAACAATCACCACTGCAAAATACATAAAAGGCCCCATATCTTCGTCTACTAGGCTAATTGCATGGGCAATAACCCGAGCCAAAAGCATAACTAATGTATTTATTACTCCCTGTAGCAATGCCATTGTTATCATGTCACCATTTGCAATATGAGCAACTTCGTGAGCAACAACCCCCTCAAGCTCATCTTTAGATAAAGATTCTAATAATCCAGATGACACTGCAATTAAGGAATTATTTTGACTAGACCCAGTTGCAAAAGCATTAAGGTCTGTGCTGTTATAGATTCCAATTTCTGGAATTTTTTTTAACTTAGCTTTTTTAGATAAATCTTTAACCATTTGCACTAACTGGCTTTCTTTTTCTGTTCTGTTTTGAAGAGAAATGCTTTTTACCTTCATCAATTTTTTTGCTAAATATTTTGATAAAAATAAAGATATAAAAGAACCTCCCATGCCAAAAACTAAACAAAATAATAATAATGGTTGAAAATAACTGTCTATAGAAAAATTAAAAAAGTTAGATATAATGGACCAAAATATACTTAAAGTAGCTATAATAAAAATATTTAATAAACCAAATAAAAATACACGCTTAATTAAATTCATAAGACACCTTGTTTAATATTTACTTAAAGTTTAATAAATATATTATACTTTACAAGTAAAATATCTATTTATAGAATGATTTTATAAATTTATATAAAAACAAGGATTAATGTTTTGAAAATTTTTGAAAACAATAAAATTCGTATAGGTTATTTTTTTACAGCAATAATTTTACTTGTATGCATTGTGTATATTAATAAAAGTTATACAGCTCCTAAAAAAACACAAAATACTGTTTTGTATCCACCTGCATATATGTCTTTGTTTAGTTTTGGGTATGCAGATTATTATGCAGATATTTTATGGTTAAGATTAATTCAAGATATTGATTTTTGCGAAAAAGGAAAAAATAAATGCTCTCAAGGTTGGGCTTATAAAATGTTAGATACTATTACAGAGCTTTCTCCAAAATTTAGAAGTGCGCATTCTTCTGGAGCTTTAACTTTAAGTGTTTTGGTAAATGACATAGCAGGTGCAACTAAAATATTTCACAAAGCTATTAAACAGTTTCCAGATGATTGGGAGGTTTTATATAGAGCCGCATATCATTTTTTACTAGAAGAAAAAGACAATGTTATAGCAGCAAAACTTTTACAAAGGTCAGCAAAAAATGGAGGGCCAAATTGGCTGTATTCGCTAGCCTCCCGTTTACACAAAAAAGAAGGCTCGTTGTTGCTGGGGATTATATCTTTAGAATCTTATTTAAAAAGCTTAAAAAAACAAAAAAATATTAAAAAAGTAAAAAAACGACTATTTTTATTAAAAAAAGAATACAAAAAAATACATAAAGTAAGAGACAAGCACAGATAAAAGTACAGATAGGAAAAAATAAAAAAATATTGCATTTCTGTCTTGACCTTTTCTTATAAAACATCATATTTCTATAAGTTATTTATGTAATATTCCTTATGTAAAAAGGATTATAAAAGTGTGTTTATATGTCTAAAGATTATTATAGCATTTTAGGAGTATCTAAAGATGCTCAAAAAACAGAATTAAAAAAAGCTTATCGTAAATTAGCTATGAAGCATCATCCTGACAAAAACCAAGGAGATAAAGCCTCAGAAGATAAATTTAAAGAAGCATCAGAGGCTTATGAAGTCTTAAGCGACCCAAAAAAGCGTCAACAGTATGACCAATTTGGAACAGTTGGTGACGCAGGTGGTGGAGGTGGATTTTCTAGCGTTCATGATATTTTTGAAAACTTTGGCGACATCTTTGGTGATATTTTTGGAGGTGGAGGTGGAGGCGGCGGTAGAAAAAAAAACAGAGCTCGCAGAGGTCGCGACATCACTTACGAATTAGATATTACTTTAGAAGATGTTTTAAACGGAGACAAACAAGTATTAAGTTTTAAAAAAGAAGCATCTTGTGGAGACTGCGCAGGTAGTGGTGCTGCAAAAAACTCTGATAAACAAACTTGTCAGCAGTGCAACGGGCAAGGGCAAGTTTTGCAACAACAAGGATTTTTTCAATCAACTATTGTCTGTCCTGTTTGTCGAGGTAAAGGCGAAATTATCACAAACCCATGTTCTTCATGCAAAGGGGAAGGCCGAAAATTAGAGCATCAAGAAGTAGAAGTTAGCATTCCCGCAGGTATAGAATCTGGAATGCAACTACGATTATCTGGCAAAGGCGAAGACGGATATATGCAAGGCCCCTCTGGAGATTTATATATTACAATTAATGTAGAATCACATTCTAACTTTAGCAGAGAGGGATCTACTTTAATTAAAGAGCTAGAAATTTCTTATTTACAAGCAGCTATTGGGGCAGAAATAGAAATATCTTTATTGGGAGGGGACAAAAAAATATTAAGAATTCCATCTGGTAGCCAGCCTGGAGCATTATTAAGATTAAAAACTTGCGGACTTCCAGTATTAAACTCCTCTACAAAGGGAAACTTATTATTAGAGCTTAAAGTTATTTTGCCTAAAAAATTAAATAAAATAGAAGAGGACTCTTTAAGACTTATTGCCGAAAAGCAAAAAATATCGGTTTTAAGCAAAACTAAGAAAAAATCTTTATTTGGCTAACTTGACTTTTTATGAAGAGTTTACATATTTTCTTTATACCAAAAATGAACATTAAAATTTTAATTTAAATAAAACAAAGGAGAATATTATGAGTAAAATTATAGGAATTGATTTAGGAACAACAAATTCTTGTGTATCAGCTATGGAAGGCGGCGAAGCTAAAGTTATTGTGAACGCAGAAGGCGTTAGAACAACACCATCTGTTGTAGGTTATACTGGAAAAGAAGAATTAGTTGGACAGCTAGCAAAAAGACAAGCCGTAACTAATCCTGTTAACACTATTTATTCTTCAAAGCGTTTTATTGGAAGGCGTTTTTCTGAAATAAATGAAGAAAAAAAATTAGCACCTTACGAAATTGTAGATAGATCTGGAGATGTTGGTTTTAATGTTAATGGAAAAGTTATTAGCCCAGAAGAAGTTGCTGGAAAAATTTTATCAAAATTAAAAAAAGATGCAGAAGCTTACTTAGGAACAACAGTTACAGAAGCAGTTGTTACAGTACCTGCTTATTTTAACGATGCCCAAAGACAAGCTACTAAAAACGCAGGTAAAATTGCAGGCTTAGATGTTAAAAGAATTATTAACGAGCCAACAGCTGCCGCTTTAGCTTATGGAATGGACAAAAAAAAGGATCAAAAAATTGTTATTTATGATTTTGGTGGAGGTACTTTTGATGTATCTGTTTTAGAAATCGGCGATAATGTTGTAGAGGTATTAGCAACTAATGGTGACACTCGTTTAGGTGGAGACAACTTTGATGTAGAAATTTTAAATTGGTTAATTTCTGAATTTAAATCAAGTGACGGAATTGATTTATCAAAAGATAAAATGGCCTTACAAAGATTAAGAGAAGCTGCAGAAAAAACAAAAATTGAATTATCTTCTAGAGAAGAAACAGAAATAAATTTACCATTTATTACAGCAGATCAATCAGGGCCTAAACATTTAAATTTACGATTATCTAGAATAAAATTTGAACAAATGATTCAATCATTTTTAGATAGATCTATTGAGCCATGTAAAAAAGCTTTAGCAGATGCTAGTTTATCTGCATCAGATATTAATGAAGTTATTTTAGTTGGTGGTACTACTCGTATTCCTGCAGTTCGTAGTGCAGTAGAAAAGTTTTTTTCTAAAAAAGTAAACTGCTCTGTAAACCCAGACGAAGTTGTTGCATTAGGTGCAGGTATTCAAGGTGGTATTTTACAAGGTGCTGTAAAAGATGTTTTATTATTAGATGTAACACCTTTGTCATTAGGTATTGAAACTTTAGGTGGAGTAATGACAACTTTAATTGAAAGAAACACGACAATACCTACTAAAAAATCACAAACTTTTTCTACAGCTCAAGACAATCAACCAAGTGTTGATGTTCATGTTTTACAAGGCGAAAGAAAAATGGCAACAGACAACCAAAGTTTAGCTCGTTTTGAATTATCAGGGATTGAGCCAGCCCCTAGAGGTATGGCACAAATTGAAGTAAGTTTTGATATCGATGCCAATGGTATTATCAGTGTTTTTGCAAAAGATAAAAAAACTGGCAAAGAGCAAAAAGTAGAAGTTAAATCACAATCTGGTTTATCAGAAGAAGAAGTTCAAAAAATGGTAGATGATGCTAAAGTTAACGAAGCAGAAGATCAAAAAAAGGCAGAAGGCATTCAAACAAAAAATGAACTTGATGGAAGCATTTATCAATTAGAAAAATTATCTAAAGATAAAGAAAAAGATTTATCTGACGAGCAAAAAAAACAAATTAAAACAACTGTCGAAGCTGCAAAAGTAATTTTAGCAAAAGACTCTTCTACTGTAGACGAAATGAACAAAAGCAAAGAAGAAGTTGGAAAGGTTCATCAAGAGCTAAGTGCTAGCTTGTATAAAGATACCAAAGGTGCAGAAAATAATGGAGCAGCTACTGATGCATCTGCAAAATCAGAAGACAAAGCAGATTCTAAGGTTAAAAACAAAGAAGATATTATTGATGCAGATTTTTCTGAGGTAAATAAATAATTTATTTTATTTAGAAGTTTTTAAAAAATCTGTTAACTGATTAACAGAAGATGGGATTCCCGACTGAATAGTTGTGGAATCCTTTTTTTTTGTAGAATCAAATTGTTGTCTGTTGTTAACTAAAAATGCACCATTAGCACTAACATTATTTGCAAGAGTGCTAAGAGCTCTATAAGTATTTAGCACTGTTCTGTTTTTTGTTTTGTTCTTAAGTTTTTGTAATTTTAAATCACCAGTAGTTGTTAATTGTTTTTTTATTTGTTGAGGCGAAAAGTCAGGATATTTTGCTTTAATTAAAGCCGCCACTCCAGAAACAAAAGGTGTAGCTTGAGATGTCCCTGTCATAAAACCATATTGTCCATTAGGTAAAGTTGAATAAATATTTCCACCAGGAGCTGCAATATCCACCCTGCTTTCGTTAAAGTTACTAGTGTTTAAAACATTATTGTTTTGATTAATAGCTGTTACAGAAATAATATTAGGCAAAGAATAATCTGCAGGGTAGTATGACCCAACTTTATCTTTGGGCCTTTTATTTCCAGCAGCTGATACAAATAACACACCCTTGTTAAAAGCTTTTTTAATTGCTGCAAATTCTTTTGGGTTAGCGTCTGGACCACCTCCAGAATAATTAATAATAGCAGCTCCGTTATTAATTGCGTAGTAAATAGCCTTTACAGTGTTGCTTAAGTTTTTACTGCTATCAGTGCTTGTTGTGTTGTAATAGTTAAGTGCCATTAATGAAACTTGAGGCGAAATTCCACTAATGCCTATGCCGTTGTTTCCGACAGCTCCAATAATACCAGACACATGAGTTCCGTGACCGTGTTTGTCTGATTTAATAGGCTTGTTATATACAAAATCCCATCCATGAACATCATCTATGTAACCATTTTTATCATCATCGATACCGTTAAAAGATTTATTGCGACCATTATTATCTAAACCTGTTTCACCTTTATTTACCCATAAGTTTTTTTTAAGATCTGGATGTTGAGTGTCAATACCTGTGTCAATTACTGCAACAATTACTTTTCGACTTCCTTTTGTAATTTCATTCCATGCAGAAGTTGAGTGAGTTCCATTAATTCCCCAATTATTATGTATAGACGGATCGTTTTGCTTAATATCTTTGTTAGTTTTTAAACTAGAATTATTAATTGGCTTTCCTAAAATTAAAAGACGATTATTTTTGTTAGATATTGAAAGCGAAGAAAGATTATGAGGTTTTTGACGAATTGTTTTTAAGCCAACAAGTATAAAAAAGCCTAAAAAAGCTAGCATCATAGAAATTCTTGAATAGTTCATAAAAACTATTCGGCATTTTATAAAAGTATCTTTAGCTTTAAAACAAAATTTATATTTTATTTATCTCTAACTGTATGACAAACTAGGCCAGTATTTTTTTTAAAATAATCTTGATGATATTCTTCTGCAGGATAAAAAGTAGATGTCTTGATAATTTGTGTAACCACCTTTTTTTTAAACACACCAGAATTATCAAACTCTGCTAAAGATTTTTTAGCTAAATCTTTTTGTAACTCTGAATGATAAAAAATAGCAGATCGGTATTGAGTTCCAACATCTGGACCTTGCCTATTTAGCTCTGTGGGATTATGAAGCCTCCAGAAATAAGATAAAACTTCTTTATAAGAAATTTTTTGTGGATCAAAAACAATTTGCACAGCTTCTGCATGGGAGGTTAGCCCAGTACTAATACTTTTGTATGTAGGATTTTCTGTTGTCCCTCCAATATAACCTGCTTGAGAAGATATTACTCCAGGTAGCTTTTTTAAAAGATGCTCCACTCCCCAAAAACAACCTCCAGCTAAAGTTGCAGTTTCTGTTTTTGCTGAATTTTTGTTTTGGTTTTTAAAATCAAAATTTTTGTTTTTAGCAGCAGAGTCTGCTGAATTTTTGTTACCAAATAACTTTAAGTACTGCTCGTAACCTTTTTGTTTTAGCTGGCTTAATGGAATAAATTTTAAAGAAGCAGAGTTAACACAAAATCGTTTACCACCTTTTTCTTTAGGGCCGTCATTAAAGACATGTCCTAAATGTGTTTTTGCAGATTGGCTATGAATTTCTATTCTTTCTGAATTTAATTTATTATCTTTTTTTGTTTTAATTTCATCTTGGTTTATAGACTTTGTAAAACTTGGCCATCCAGACCCAGACATGTATTTATCTTTTGAGCTAAAAAGTGCTTTTCCAGAAACAGTGTCTACATATATACCTTCTTTTTTGTTGTCCCAATATTTATTAGTAAATGGAGCTTCTGTGCCTTCATTTTGAGTAATTTCGTATTCTTGTGGAGTTAAGTTTTTTAGATTGTATTTTGAGTCAGTCACCTTGGCAGTCCTTTTTTTATTATAAAAATTATATTTAGGGCTATTAATTATAATTAAGCCAACTACAGACAGGCCTAATATAAAAAAACCTATTTTGGCATAATATTTACTGTAATATTTCATTAATTTTATAATAGTCTAGTTTAAAACTATAGGCTAGTAGAAAAAACTATTTTCTAATATTGAGACAGCTTTGTTTTTAATGTAGTGTTTGTTTATGAAATCACCTACTTATTTAAGCAAAACAAAAATTATGGCAGGAATGCAATGCCCAAAAAATTTATTTTTACAAGTTTATAACAAAAAATTAGCATCACCGATTACAGCAGCTGAACAAATGGTTTTTGACCAAGGTAATTTAGTTGGAGAGTTAGCTCAAAAAAAATTTACAAAAAAAACAGCTTTAGTAAATAAAAAATTTTGGGATTTTGAAGGCGCTTTAAAACAAACCGAAGAATTTATTTTTCAAGGTAAAGAAAATATTTTTGAAGCTTCTTTTACATACAAAGGAATTTTTGCAAGAGTAGATATTTTGCAAAAAGTAGAAGGCGATAATGATTTGTGGAATTTAATTGAGGTTAAGTCGGGGACTAAGGTTAAGGATGAAAATATAAAAGATGTAGCTTTGCAGTTGTGGATTTTAGAAAATTTAGATTATAAAATTCAAAATTGTTATTTAATGCATATTAATAATCAATGCGTATTTCCAGATATGTCTGATTTTTTTCATAAAGAAGATATTACTTTAAAAGCTAAAGAGGTAAAAAACGAAGTTGCAAATTCTATATTAGAATTAAAACAAATAGTTGATAATCAAAAAGAGCCAGATATTGACATCGGCCCTCACTGCAACACTCCTTATGAATGTAAATTTAAATCTTATTGCGGAAAACATTTGCCAAAGGATAGTGTTTTTTTATTACCAAGCATGGAGGAGTATGATTTTAAAGAAGACGAATGGAAAAAAAAGTTATGGGGTTTTTATAAACAAAATATATTTAAAATAAAAGACATACCAGTTAACAAGTTAACTCCAAGACAACAAATCGCACAAAAAGTGCATACGCAAGATAAATCTTATATAGATAAAAATGGCATAGCACTTGATTTAAAAAAATTAAAACAACCTTTTCATTATTTAAGTTTTAATATTATTAACCCAGCCATTCCTTTTTGGGAGGGGGTAAGGCCTTATGAGCAAATTATTTTTCAATACAGCATTTGTATGCAAAAAAACTTTGATTCTGATTTGGTCTATAAAAATTATTTACACGACAATAATAAAGACCCTCGCTTAGCTTTAGCAGAAAAGTTAGTTAAAGATGCAGGTGATGAGGGGAGCGTTGTTTGTTATCATAAAGCTTTTGACGGACATAAAATTAAATCTTTAGCAAAATTATATCCTCATTTACAAAAACCTTTGTTAAATATTGTTTCAAGATTAGTTGATCCATTGTTGATTTTTAAAAAACATGTTTATTTAAAATCTTTTGGAGCTCAAATAAATATTAAATTTATTGCAACTGCTTTGTTTGGAAAAGAATTAGGATTTGATAATTTAAATATTAAAGACGAAGCTTTGGTGCAAATGGCTTATAAAAATTTAATAAAAGAATTTGATAATAAAAATTTTGAAACAAACAAAGATAAAATTACACAAGATTTATTAGAATATGGAAAACAAGATGTTTATATTTTAGCAAAATTAACTAAGTGGTTATGTGAGAATACAGTTTAAGGAGAGCAAGTTTTTCCAAGTATGCTTGTCTTAGGAGCAGAACATTGTATGGATAGAGAAATATTTGTTTCATCAAATATATTTTCTAAAGAATTAACATTTTCTGTGTTCCAGTTAGACAAATTAAGACTTGTTAAATTTCTTGTGCCTGAAAACATATAGGCCATATCAGTAACAGCAGAAGTATTAAAATTAGATAAATCAAGGCTTGTTAAGTTTCTTGTGCCTGCAAACATATAATACATATCCTCAACAGAGGAGGTGTTAAAGCTAGATAAATCAATACCTGTTAAACCACTTGTGTTGTAAAACATATAGCTCATGTCCTCAACAGATGAAGTGTTAAAATTAGATAAATTAATATTTACTAAACTACTTGCATTATAAAACATAGAGTCCATATCAATAACAGAAGAAGTATCAAGGCTAGATAAATCAAGATGTGTTAATGTGTCTGTATCAGAAAACATATAATTCATATCAGTAACCAAAGAAGTGTTAAAATTAGATAAATCAATACTTACTAAACTACTTGTTCTGGAAAACATAGAGTCCATATCAGTAACCAAAGAAGTATCAAAGCTTGATAAATTAATGTTTGTTAGGCTACTTGCATTATAAAACATATGGCTCATGCTAGTTACTGCAGAAGTGTTAAAACTAGATAAATCAATACTTGTCAAACTTGTTGCTTCTTTAAACATATGTCTCATATCAGTAACTGAAGCAGTGTCGAAGTTAGATAGATCAATGCTTGTTAATGCAACTGCTTTGTTAAACATATTATTCATACTTGCAACAGAAGAAGTATCAAAATTAGACAAATCAACACTTGTTAATGCTTTTGCTTCATGAAACATACTGTTCATAAATACAACAGAAGAAGTATCAAAACTTGATAAGTTAATGTTTGTTAGCAGTACTGCTTCACGAAACATATTATTCATAAACATCACAGAAGAAGTATCAAAATTTGATAAATTAAGATTTGTTAAGCTAGTTGCTTTTCGAAACATAGAATTCATATTAGTTACTGAAGAAGTATCAAAGCTTGATAAATCAATATTTATTAAACTAGATGCTTTGTGAAACATATTGGCCATATTAACAACTTTATTTGTAATGCCTCCTGAAAAAGAAGTAAGATTGGAACATTCATAAAAAGCTCCGTTTAGATTTCTCCAGCCAACATTTCCAAGGCTTATAACTTCAATCAGCGATGTCCCTAAGCTAGACCATGACTCCACTAATCCAGAAATGGTAACAGTGTATCTTCCTGCTGATACATATTCATGATAACGACTTGAATCATTGTAAGAATTTATTTTAGAGTTGTTACCGTCTCCCCAATTAATATTAAAGTTGTAACTATAATTAGAAGGTAGCTCTGGAATACTACCTATGGCAGAACCATCATTATTATTTTCTATATTCCATATAAAAACAAAAGGCTCTGGCGGCTGTTCTTGTTGTCCAGACAAATCAGATATCTCAGGTAGTTCTGGCGGCTCATTCGTATTAGGTGGCTCGGAAGTTTCAGGAGGATCTAATTGTTCAGATGTCTCAGATGGTTGAATGGTAGTTTGTTCTACTAGATTTAGTTTTCCACAAGAAGCAGATAATAAAAATAGTAATAAAAAAAGTAAGTTTAACAAAGTGTTCATCTTATCCTGCAGTATCGGCAAGAATTTCTATAAACTTAAATATTTATTTAATTTATTTACAAAACTTTTTTTTATTTACTGCAATCACATGCATTGTAAACAGAATTTATTGAATTTATATAGATATTTATTAATGATTTTAGAATTTTATATTTTATTTAACTGACTCAAATTAAAACATATATTTTTAAAATAAAATAATATTTTTTATTTAGTCACCTATATGTGTGTTGTATAATTCTGTCTTCTAGGCCAGAGGTTAGGGCACAGTACGACTAAACTAAGATATTTATTAATTTTTTAAAATCTTCCTTCGACATGTTATTTTCTGTTACACTAGGATTTAGAGGATTTTTTAAATGAATAGTATTATTCGGTAATTTTATATTTTTTTTCCATATTTTATAAGACCTCATCACTACAACCTGCCCTTTTTTTTTAATAAAATGATTTACAAGTTGAAATGTAAAATTTTGTGAAGGAAGAAGTTTAAAATTAGCAGGGGATTGAAACTTTATACTATGATAAGGTAACCATTGGGCCACAGCAATATCATTTTGAACTTTTTCTAGCCCTACTTTTATAATTAAGTTTTTTAATTTTTGATTCCAATATCTACCTGCCGGCGAATCTTTTAAAGCAGGATCTAATAAATAAAAAGGAGTGGTTCCATTTTTTTGATTTTCTAACATTTTGTTTTTAAATTCCAATTTGTTTTGCCATTGAAAATCATCAGAAGAGTGCCCAGGGTTAAGAGCTAAGAGTAATATTTTTGCAGAGAGAATTGGCCCAATAAACGGCTCAGGAATAGAGTCAGTTTGTATTTTATAATTAGAGTTATTAGTCTTGTTTAATTTAGCTATTCCATCTATGTCAGCAGGTAGAACAAAAGGAGCATTAGATGGTAGGTTTATCCACGGGTTTGTTAATTTTGACATATATGTATATCGGTTATATTTTTTTTGAGTGAACGCAACAAAACATTAAAACTTGCAATTACAACATATAGATTGTATATATACTATATGCCTTTAAGTGGAAAAGAACTAATTAAGTT
>JAAGOD010063224.1_pt1 | contig 19619 bp, 37 predicted proteins | sample 8389681 | NCBI WGS metagenome assembly JAAGOD01 (sample SAMN13964374, study PRJNA552185) | sponge metagenome | biome: deep-sea hydrothermal vent fields; feature: spots directly above weak diffusing fluid; material: seawater and sediment | host: Tedaniidae sp. KZ-2020 ... | reverse complement strand
TAGCTTGCTTGTGGTAAAATTGGCTGGAGAGAGCTAGCTGAACTATGGCTGACTACGATGAGCTAGATGATGCTACACTGCAACAGAAGGTACTAGCCACTAGTTGAAATTGCTAGCTTTAGCTGATGGTTGATTACAGCTGTCAGATGCCACTTCCTATGAAGAGCGTGCTGCACTGAGGCAGGTACTTCGTAAGAGAAAGAAGGAGAAAGGAGATACAACAGTTCGTGCCAAATCAAGAGGCAATTCTGTGTATAATCGATTTGCTGGAAGTACAGCAAAGTCTTCAAAGAGTGTTCCTGTTGTTGTGAAGTCGGTGAGGGTCTATTTGCCTATCTCATGTTTTTCTTCCATGCTACATTTACTTGGACCCAACTGCAAAGTTTATGGTGCATATATGCGTGTAATATACCTCTCTCCCACTCACTGACTGTTAGATCCCTCCTGGTGATAAACCAGCAAAGAAAGAGAACGGCACTGCTAAGAAAGGATCGACCATCCAACAACCTGCCACGCCTACCAAATCTCCTGTTAGCCCTCCAGTGACTGCTACCCCTCCAGTGACACCTGATCCTGATCCACAGCCAGACCCACAACAGTCCCCATTGGATTCGCCCGAACAGCATGAGGACTCTGATGCTGCACCAGTGACTGCCGAACCAGCTGAAGATGAGGAGAAAACTGAACCTGAGGATGAAGTGACAACTGCACCTGACGAAATAAGTCATACACCTGAAGAAGACCATGCCAAGGAGGGTGCTGATGATGATGAGCTGGGTTTGGGTAAGATAATAAGTGCTCCAGTGATTTCCCAAGGAATGTTGTACTGATTTGTAAAATTTTGGCATAGCACCAAAAAGAGGTACTGTTCAGGTTTGTGTGTTTATTATAGAGACTCCAGAGGAAATTGGTTCTGAAGAGCACGATCAGTCAACTGTGAGTTTGTAGAAGTCACATCTTAATGTAATAATGGTAGCTTATTGCAACAGCCACAAGATGCCACTGATTCCCTTGAGCAAAGTCAGCCCACTTTTGCATCCGTAGACATGGATCTTCAACAATATTTGGTTGCATATGTGAATCAGGAGTTATTTCTTGATCCACCAATACCAGCCAGAGGTAAAGCTCTCTACGATACATGCTCCGATTCAACTGCCCTGTGGTAAGAAATTAACTTGTAGAATAGTATGGAATTTGTTTGTGTGTCAATCTCTAGCAAGCTCATCAATAAAGCTGTTCCTGGAACTGTTGACATGAGGGCGCTGTCTAATATTACTGGCTCCACTGCACAGCGTGCTGAAGCTAAGCATGATAACATGACACTGGTCATCGAATCTGCTCGTGCTATTGGCTGCAGAATCAATGATGCAACATTTGATGGAGTCATGCATAAAGACCCTGAAACTATTAATAACTTTCTCCTGGACCTCATCAGAGTAGGTGGATGATCACTGGGAGTTAGCAAGTTTTGATTTCATATTCTACAGGCTCAAGTTGTGCACATGCCTGGAATGGAGGATGAACCAGCTTCTACATTTACTGACTTAGCTTCCCTCTTCAAAAAACTCCACATTTCAATCGAAAGTGAAGAAGACAACAAGCCAGTGAGTTGGAGAGATGACCCAGAGAAAATCCAGAAAGCACTCCGAAGTTCATCTCCTGGCAAAGAAGGTTCATGGAGAGATACTAAAGCAGACTCTACTAATCTCACCTATGAAGAACGTGCTGCTCTGCGTAAAGCTGAAAGGGAACAGCGTCAGAAAGAAAAGGAAGCTGAAGTGTAAGCTAGTTTGTGTGGTTTTATTATCTGATCAACCACCACCTGCCTGTGTGCTTTTAGTCCAGCAGGCCTTACGTATGAAGAAAGGGCCGTTCAGAGGAAAGCAGAAAGGGAACGCAGAAGGAGAGAGAGAGAGGCTCTTGCTAAATGAACGGAGTGGGAAGGACAGTGGACAAATCAATTAGTTCAAAATAGAAACCAACCAATCAGTAAACAGTTTTTTAACAACTGGTTTAGATTCATTAGCACCTATGACTCACTTCACTGGAAGCTGGTAGATTTTACAACTTTTTTTGATGAATGTTTTAAGTAGCCCCATTCCCTTGATCCAGTAGAGGCTAGAGTTCAGTATGCTGATCATGTCTAGTTCTTGAGTCAGTATTGTTGGCTTTGGTCCACAGAGCCTTAATTTCATCATCATAGGTACTCCATTCTGGCACAATTCTCATGGCACTTTGCAATTTGGGCTCTTTTGTCAAAGGATTGTTACACTGGTTGACAAACATTACAGAATGAGCTTGATTGCTACAAAAGACTAGCTACTACTCTACATACCAGATCAATGGTTTTTGCCTGTGCCTTGGATTCCTGGCTGCACCATGTTTCACACCACAGCCATTCCTGTGGCAGGGATTTTATAGGCACTGAGTGAATCATGTTGTTAGGAAGGTCCTGGTCCAAATTGGAGAGGGAGTTTGGGTCCTGAGAAAGGGCCTGATATTGCCCCCGCAGCCTATCTCCTGCAGCAAGATGACGGAAGGCAACCAAATCCACCACATAGAGAGCACTGATGTGGTAACGCCTGTTTCCTAGGTGGCCTTTCCAATAACCCTTCTCCCAAAATCTGCACAGCACAATGCACATACAAGACAAAGATAAGCTGGATAAGACAGTACCTGAAGCCTTCCATATCTGGCCGACTATTGCAAAATGGAGTGTATGCATATGGTGCTCCTTCTAAGGATATTTCAAGCAGCTCTTTCAGATCAGCTCTCACAATCTGCAGGTCACAAACTTCAATATTCAAGTTCCTTTGACAAGAGAGCACACACACGCACCTGGTCTGCATCCACAAATATGATCTTCTTGACACTGAGCGGGAACAGAACATCCAAGAACAGAATCTTGTAGCCCCAAATCAGCCTCTGCTTTTGTGTTTGTGCACGAAGCCAGCGAGGCCACTTGTACTCAACCAGCTCATACTCAAATCCATAATGACGGGCCATGTCTGGGATAAAACCTTTAAATGTAGGGGAAAGAAAATTCTTGAGGAACCAGAACTTGACAGGGTTGCGGGTGTGATTCAAAACACTCAGCATCATGATTCTGTATTGAAGGAACACCACCACTTGCTCAGGCTTTTACACTTCATAATACAATAATTACCTCAGAAACCTTTCATACAAATGGCCAGAGGCAATAGAAAAAACATTGATGGTTTCATTTACAGCTACACCTGCTTCTTTGCTGGCCTCTATATTGCCAGAGGAGTGAAGCAAACTGTGGAATAATGAGTCATTCACAGCACAGCAAAAACAGACCAGATGATATTACTTGGACAAGGCACTCCACAAGTCCCGTTCCTCTTCAGCAGCAGCAGCAGTTGGTTCGCTGGGAGTCTCCTCCAACAACTCAACTCTCTCCATGCCTTCCTTCTTGCCAACCCTGACAGTAACTGCAGCACCACCAAAGCTACCCACATTGATGGAAATTTCATTGCTCAGTAACTCCTCCATTCTGCCGTTGCCTTCACTGGTGGAGTAGCTGTGACACACATAATGTACATGTGCCTTCTAGCAGGACTACACACCCACCCACCCACCTACCCACCTGTGAATGTTGTAGAGATCCCGAGATCTCCCTTCCCTCAAGCGCATCAGCCACGCCCCAGGCCCAGCCTTGAGTTGGAAGTAGCCCAGGTTAGCCATGACGATGGTGTCAAACAGATCAGGGTGAGTAGCACTGCCAAGGACGAATTGAAGGCCTGGTGTGGGTTGGTCTGATCGCACATCAAAGCACTGGCCTACATCCACACACACTTACTCACAGACGCTAACTCAACCAACCCTATACTGCACCTTCCACCAAGATGTGCTCCAGCATAAACTCAGCATGAATACTGCTGTCCTCAGGCAGCTGGGCCAAATGGATGTTGTCCAGGTCATGAGGAGAGAACACAGGTTCCACCAGCCAGGAGTGAGGAACGTCTAAACTTAAGGTGAAGAGTGGGCTCATGGGGAGGTCTGAAAACACTGCTACAGCATTTTCCTGCAGTGAACCATTTTCATTAAAGCTCAACTCTGGCTGAAGCACATAGCGATAAAAACTGCAAGGAAAAACTCAATCTCATAGCGTAGGTTTAGTAACACCATGGGCTACATACCTAAATATAGGCATTTGAGAAAGCTTAGGTTGAGGGTTGAGATATATGGTGGTGTCTATAGAGAAGGCAGCATGCAAGGTTTGCAAGATGGGGGCAAAGCGTTGTGTGTCCGCAGACAAGGGATCCAGGAATGCCACCAGAGTAAGGTACAGATCAGCATCCAATGGAGGCAGATGAACGGCACTAGAGGAAAAGCTTGGCTGTTGAAAACTAGCACAGCGTGGTCAATTACACAAACCTATATTTATCCAACAACTTTGGCATCTCGGAGATACGGTTTCTTTTTGGACGACTCCTCAAAAGTGAGGCTAACTTCATGACGAGAATACTACGGTAGCTGGAGGTGTCATCATCAGGGGACAGTTGATTAATCTTTAAGGCGTTCACCATGGCAACCAAGTCAGCAGCATAAGCCTGGGACTCCCTGCCAGTTAGCATGTTCCAGTCTTCCTCCCCAAACACCTCTCCTTCAGACAGAGGCCCTATCAGCTGCAGAGAAGAGCTGTCTTCCACTGGTAAGGTAAGGTAGGGGGGCCCTACATACCTTGCCATTGCAAACAATGAGGTTTTGGCCAGCACCAAGTTTCAACACAGTCCTGATGAAGAGCATGTGCTCAGCAATAGTAGAGTTTGTGTGAGAACTGAAGAGTAGATCCACAATTTCATCTGGCTTCAGTTGGCTTTTGCTGGCCGCGTCAATTACATGTGAAATTCCTACAGACTCTGACAGACCAAGTAGTGCTTGCAAAAAGGTGATGACTGAAGGCACGGGTAAGTCCTCTGAGAGGACTGTTTGAACAGCACGAGATAACACTGAGGGAGGGTCCTGACCATTATGCACTACACCAACTTGAATCAATTCCGACTTCAGCTGATAAAATTTCACACGTCATAAGTAACTCACGACCAATACACAGTACTTCTTACTAAATACTGGATGGCATCAAGCGTCATACGCCTTCCCTGTTCTGTGCCAAGATCAGCTACTATCCACACACTCACTTCCTTAGTAATAAACTCGCCTAATCAGCAGATACACTAACACACACCACAAAGTTGAGTGCATTGCGGCTAGCTTACTTTCAGGCTGGCTAAGGTACGCCATTGTGCTGGCCAGCCTAGCCGACACTTGAACAGGGTCTTCCAAAGATGAAGAACTGTCCAATGAAACTAACAGGAATCTCTCAATATTTTCTCTATTAATTACCAGATCCTTACTGGGGTGGCTGAGGTCCATCACTTGAGACTTTGCCAGCACATGTCTGTTCACCCTGCTCAGAACGTGGGGTCTGTCCAAGAAGAAATCGTAAACACTGTCTTTATCCTTCAGCTCATTCTGCTCAGAGTAGGGTGGAAAGGGGTGAGATGGGAAACTGACATGCACAGTTACTGACATGCACAGATACTGACATGCACAGCTACATACATACATTGAAAACTGCCTGCTGAATTTCAAATGTTTGGTACTGCATCCGACCAACTATGGCTGTCTCAATATCCTCTTCCTGTAAATTCAGCTGAACCCCATTCACCAGCACTTGAGGAAGAGAAGAAAAACCCATAGCTGAATAGAAGGCATCGGCTTCCTGAAACAGAACGCTTGGGGCTCTCACTCCCTCCCTTCACTGCATTAGTGCCTGCCACCTCACCTTCCTGTAACTGTCCCACTCGGCAGTGAACACATCTTCTACTGACACTTCCTTCAAAGCTTTGGCAAAAACTTGCAGAAACAAGTTAGACACATCCTCTACCGTCCAATTGCTCTTAGTAAGAGCTAGTTGCTCTTGCACCTTCAAAGGCGAGAACAATAATCACACACAGAGAGCAGAGAGCAATGATGGCCCCACCTTGACTAACCACCTCAAGCCTTCCCTTGGAGAAACTTTGGCAGAGAGGAAGGCAAAGCCTTGGCAAACTGCAACTGCACCTTCGTTCTCTGCCTCAGGTAACAGAACCACACCAAGTCTGGCTGGGACCATATGATCAAGGAAAAGTTTAAGATACTCCACCATTTCCACTCCGGCAACACTCAGAGGGTCCAGCAGAAACACCTGGTTTCAACACAACATCTCACCATGCCAACACTGCAGCTCCCACTCACTCACTATGTTGAAAACATTGCGGGCAATCTGCCTGAGCATGCCAGGGTAGGTGGGGCGGAGAAACTATGTATAATGTAGCATTCGTTACAGAGGGCACAACACTTCGCAGTGTGCACTCTAACCTCCCTGAGAGACTTTGCCCAGGATCTGTACACACGGTCTTTCTCTAAATCATTGATAAACTGACAAAAAATAGCACTGATTATTTCAGGAGGACTTCGCTTGGCGATCCCCAGCACTCACCACTACAGCTTTGCTGCGCACATCCAAGACTACTTGGCTAGACTCCGGACCATGGACAGGCATGGCTAACAGAGTAGCGTGGGAGGCAGGCTCAATGCCCAGACTACTCAGCCTGTCGAGCAAAAGAGTCTCAGAGAGCAACAGCTCAAACAGCCTACAATGGGAGAGTTAGTCAACAGCAAGCCACCTGTGGACACACACTAACTGATATATAGTGTCCTCCTGTTTAACAACTACTCCATTGAGGAAGAGAACACACTGGCCTGGAGACACGCCAGCAGAGGCTAGAGACTAGAAAAACTCCCTTTTCACTTTGGCTGAACTTGATTTTAGCAGCTACTCCACCTTTTGGTTGACTTGAATCTCCTTCCGCAGATTCTTGTCTACTTGCACCTTGTAGAGAGCCCTGTGGGTGTGGCATAGTCACTGACACTCACTGGCATCGTACACGCCATGCCCTCACTTGGCTTGTGTGGGAAGGTTTTGAGATACATCTTTCAGTACACTGAGTGCAAACTCTGTACCAGCTGCTGTTACCCTCTGAGCAGCTTGGAAACCAAGATCTTTCCAAACACATTCATCATCATCTTCCCCTCCTCACTGCTTGCTTTGCCCTCACCTTGAAGCTGCCACAATTTTAGCTCAGGCAGTTCCCTGGATCCTTGCAATAGATGGGCTTCAAATTCTTTGAGGTCAGGGGTCATATCAGGATAGCGAGCCCTGCATACACACACGAAGTGGCTGCACTAGCATGCATGAATACATAACGGCAACCTACTGTAATGTGGAAAAGGCAAAGCCACTAACTTCCTTCCTTTCTTCCTCTTGACCAGCCAGCACATGGTCTCCAGAGTCTACACAGACACCATCATTGCAACAGTCACTTGCTAACAGCCTATGTACCTTCAACCTCCGTGTCATCAACTGCCTTGTACTCTGTGTTTTTGACAGTCAGCTGAACCCCATAGCCACTTAAGAGGGACTGGTGAGAAGATTTGGTCTGCACAATGCACACACAATCACAACAAGCACAAATAAAACTTCAAAAGGTACCTTATAAAAATGCCGAAAAATGTAAACTATTTCTTCGTTTGCAACCAATTCCAAGAGAGTGGAATGAAAAATTGCAAACTTAGCCGTTCCCAGCTGTCCGTAGAGGATCACCACAGGCACATTTGTGCAAGCCACGCAAGGAAATTGGTGGTCAAATTCATACACACGAGGAGGGTTTCTTGAAAAGATTAAAGATAGAGCTAAAGGGCGCACACAGCTACCAAGCAAAGTACCTGCTCTTTATATCCACCTGGACCATCTCCTGCAAGACCTCAAGAGAACACGCCACTCTTCCATCAACCTCTACAAACGCATCACTTTCAGCACAACCTTCATCTGCACCAGAGGTTGCCAATTTGCCGCGTGCCTCCATTGAGAGCTATTAGGATGCAGGACTCCATGACCACATATAATAGGTAACAGGGAGATATTATTACCTGTTGGAAGAGTTGAACAGTTGGAGAATAAATGTGCAAGGAGAGAGAGAACAGGAATGCATTGTAAATAGCTGGTGGCAACAATTCCTCAGCAAAATCAATAGCAGAATTATACACCTCTGCAAAAGAACCATTTTTAGCACAGTGCACAGCAATTTCACATAGCCACATACCCTCATCTGATTCATTTACAGAACCCAGTGCCTTGGACGAATTCACAAACTTCCAGAATAAATCTTCATTGTAAGACCATAGAAATTCACTAAGTATAACGGGGTAAAGGGTAGAAAAGATCATCTAGAGTTGTTAGAGCTCTCATAATAATCATATGCAATTTTCCTACATCATGGCAGCTATAAAAGTTAATACCTATTGCTAGCTAGCTGGTTATTGTGCATGCAGGAGACAGGCTAACCATGCTTCCAGCAGAAATGGTGTATAGCCCCAACTAGAGCGAAGTAACGTTGTCAGAGGCTTCTGATGGCTTTCACGAAAAACTTCACAGCAAACATATAATAGCAGCAAATACTTCACTGACATCTTTCCTTGAGGATGTCTAAATAATGCACATTAGTCTTCAAAAGCTACTTTTTCAAGGGCAACTGAGCATGCGCCAAAAGAGATTGAGAAAAGGGGTGTGGCACCAAGGGAGAAAGAGGTGTGGTCATAGAGAGGTTGTTGTGTGGATGTGTGTTGTTGGAGAGAGGGAGAGGGAGAATGGATCATGAAAAGAATGTTGTTGCGTCGTTGGCTTTACATGCAGTTTTGGAGCCAGTGTTTACTGAAGTAAGTTGCTTTAACTACTAAATACTTGAGTGAGGTTGTGATTTGGGCTTGATTTAAAAGCTTGAGGCTGAGGATAAGAATATTGCAGCAGTTCAAACCTTAAGAGCAGCTTTTACTAAGGTAAGAAAATAGTTTTGGCTTGTGGGATATCTATCCTCTCTACTCTAGGCTGAATGTGCCCACCCAGGACTCACCCAGGACTTCATATCTGGAGTGTTGGATGCTGAAGGGGTCAGCCTCAACTTGCCTGAGGCTCTCTTGCGTCTCGCCTGTTTTGACATTTCTCAGTATACAATCACTTCTAAAGAGGAAGAGTTTATCCAACTTAACTACAGAGCTAAAGGTGAGCTTCCATGTATGTCAGTAACTTGACTATCACACACACACACACACATCACACACACACACGCACACACACAAAGCTTTAAAGGAGAAGCTGAGTCACATTCCTGATCAGATTAGAGACAGATCAAAGTTCCTTCGTATTATTCGTGATGTGGCCACCTCAATCAAAGAGGTTTTGGATGCTGTGAATGAAGTGTCCAAGCACCACCAAGCTGACCAGACCATGAAGGAACACAGAAAAGTGGGCAGATATTATTAAGCGAGGTTATAGCTAAATTTTCTTATTGCAGGTGCTGGATAATCGGAAAAGAGTTTTTGTAAAGAGCTCCAGGAGTTTTAGTGACACTCTTAAACGTTACTTCAAGGATGGAAGGTAGCAATGGATTGTACTATCTGCCAAACTTTTTACTGGTTTCCTTACAGATCTGAACATGTATTTCTGAGTGCCAACAGACTCATTAACCACACTAATGCACTTCTGAGCACATACAAGCTCCTTGGTTACTAACATGTACTGTATTTATTTGCATGCAACATTTCACATGCATGGCACACCACGCATGTTTTGGTGTGCTTTATATAGAGCCTCTAGCTGGCACCTAAAAGGTTGAGCAAACATGGTACTGTGACCAGTGAGGAGTAGCCCAGTTTGTACGAGTCCTTATTCGGGCAAGCAAGCAAGACAATGGCTGCTCCACCGTCGCCCACATCTATGTTCCAACTACCTGAACCTGGGGAGGGAGAACTTGAATCAAACATAACTCTCAGAGTGGGTAAGCTGTACAGGAGCTATGATAGCTAGCTAGAGCTAGCTCTGGCTGCACAGCTTGCTATGGTAGCCTTTTTATTTATTCAGTGGAAGCCAAGAACCTCCATCCAACACATGATTTGAAGCATTCTAGAGACACCTACATTATCACAGCTTTAGACCAAGAAGAAATTTTTAGGACTGCAGCAGTTGAGAAATCCTTAAGGTTTCTACATTACCCATCCTAGCTACTATGTTTGAAAATGCCTGCCTTCTATTCAGCCCTTTTTTTGGTGAGGACTACAGCTTCAGGGTGCCTCGGGTGTTCAGTAAACTAACGTTTTACTTATGTGAGCCTGGCCTTCATAAGGATAGCCGGCTGGGTAAAGTGTCTTTACTGTGTGATGATCTCAAGACTAGCCCCTCTATGGAGGAGAAGTGGTATCCCCTTGAGTTGATTGATGCTGACAGTGAAGTTCAGGTACCGTTAATCTAGACTCAGGAATTGTATTAATGGCATCCACACATTTCAGGGCAAAATACACTTGTCACTTACTGTTGAAGAGATTGAGGTCACTGACAGTGAAGAGAGGCGGACACAGCACATGCTCACTGTCAGGTACAGCACGTTCTCTTATTACACCAGTCATTGTGTCAAATTCATGGGCTCATATCATTTAGAATCCTAGAAGCAGCTGGTCTGAGTGAATGGGGTAGTTGCGGCAACCCTGACCCATACTGCCAAGTCACTATCCTATCAAACGCTCCAGGAAATAGATCTGAAGTCAGAAGGGGAAGTACTCGTAAGAAAACTTCCAATCCAATATTCCAGGACGCTTTTTCGTTTCCAGTAGGTGATTCCAGTTCGTCCTTGACACTGTGTGCTATACTTCTCCTTTACCCAGTTTAAGGATGAGAAACATTTGCTCAATGCCATTGTCAGGGTGACTGTTTGGCATGACCCAATGATAGGAGAAAAGCTGTTTCTAGGCCAGGTGAACTTGACAATTGGAGGCTTTACGTGCCCATATTGGAGTCATAGTGGTTGGTACTGGTTGTGCCCTCGTCCTACCACACCTACCCACACCACCAAGCCAGACTTGGGCTCCATTAGAGTCAAGATGCACTATTCACAAGATGTGATCTACCCCCGCAAGATCTACGATGGTCTATCTCAGATGCTTTTGGAAAGTGTCACGAGTCCAGTGAGTGCTAAGGGATCACAGGAGTGTTTTACCTAGAGAGATTTTCTTTAGGATGTTACGCACACTGCAGTATTTATGTTGGGAGAAGTGCAACGTGATTGGTCGCTTATAGGCCGCTCTGTTGTACGTATATTTCTTGCCCTTGATAAGGTGAGTAGTAAGAGGTGGTGGAAGGGTGTCAATTGTTTCACTGACATGAATCTCAGCTAGAGCCCTTGATAGAGCAACTCATTAAGCATGAAGTAAACGCTACTAGGTGAGTGAGTAGAGAGTGGATTGTGCTGCTTCAACATGTGATTCTCTGCAGCGACCCCAACACACTGTTTCGTGGCAACTCTTTGGCTTCCAAAGTCATTGATGAATTTATGAAGTTGGTGGGTCGTTCATATCTCCAAGCAACTGTGCAGGGATGCATTGATGAGGTGAGAGTGTCACTGCAGCAGCATTGTCTGTTTCCATCAGCCAAGTAATATCTGCATGCTTAGATATTTGACGTTCGGCGGCAGTGTGAAGTTGATCCAACACGCCTGGGGGAAACCGACAATCGGGATGTTAATATGGTGCATATGGCCAGGGGGCGGGGGAGTTGCTCTATTAACTAATGGCACTGTTGTAGGCAAATTTGCTGTTCTTTGTGGAGAAGATATTGAGTGCTATATTTGCATCAGCTCGTTCCTGCCCTCGGATGATGTGCAGAGTGTTTGCAATGCTCAAAGATGCTGCAGTAGCCAAGTTTCCTGGTGAGTGGTTTAAACCCCTAGCTTTAGGGACTGGTTGAATCTCAGTCTCACAGACAAAAAAGATGTCGTCTGTTATACTTCCGTCAGTGGTTTTATCTTTCTCCGATTCTTTGCACCTGCTATTCTCAGCCCCCGTCTCTTCCACCTCAGACCAGAGCTTCCGGTGAGTCTTTTGCCTCTTTCCATGTCCCCGTCCGTCCACTCATGGACACTGTCCCCTTTCCTGTTAGAGCCCTGTGGTGGCACGCACTCTGACACTCATTTCAAAGAGTATTCAGAGCCTGGGAAATATTGGCGGCCCCAAGGTATTGTTGCTGTGTGGCATGTAAGAGTCATTAATGGGTGTCCAAACTCCAGTTGACGAGCAGTCTTCAACACAAGGAAAAGTTCATGACACAGCTTCAGCTGGAGCTGTATGACCATACTGAAGACATCAAGCAATACCTCACTGCAATCTCTGACCCCAGAGGAGGGAAGCAATGCACAATGGCAGATATGGTCTACAGAGAAGGGCAAGTCATTTCTGAACCTCAGTCTTGCTATGACTATTACTCTCTTTTACAGCATGCTCATCAAGCGTTCACAGGGCAGAAGAAAAGGCCCCAAAAACTTCAGAAAACGGTGTGTAGCAGGCGGACTGTCCCTGTGTATCAATCTATATTTATGGTGATGTAGATTTTTCTGCCTGAGTGGTCAGTGTCTGACATACAGTAAGGCCAAGGGAGAAGCAGTGCTTTGCACCATCCCCTCCAATGACATGTTGGCAGTAGAACGGGTGGATGAAAGTGCATTTGGAATGAAATTTGTGAGTATTTGGCTACTCATTTTTGGTACGTACGCCATTGATCACTTCTATAACCTTACACTAGATGTTCCAGCTCATTCAACCAGAGAGGATTCTGTATATGCAGGCCAAAAATAGCGTGGAGGAACTGGAATGGTATGACCTCCATGCATGCATGCATGCCACTCATTCACACTACTAATTGCAGGCTAACTGCTCTTTCAAAGAGCTGTGTACAGAATTCGAGACAAATGCTGTACCATAGTGGTGTCTATTCCAACATATCTTGGACCTGGTGAGGAGCTGGTAGAATGAGTGAGCTAGCCTTGAGACCAGGTCATTGTCACCACTCATCACTATTATCATTTAGCTGTGGCAATCTTTCAGCAGAGCATATCAGTGGATGCAAGGCAGTCTCACTGTAAGATGATAGATGATGTGAACTTACAATAAAGAGACCTTTTTAACAGTGCCATAAGAATGTTGTCTCAAAGAGAGGATATTGACTTGGAGAGGGAGCTACACAAAGTCTACAAAATGTTCTGTGCAAATCAAGCCAAACTGATCAAAATGAAAGGTGATGATGGGATGCCAAAATCATGCCACCCAGGGGCCAGGTGTCATGAATGTCTTTACAAGCAAGCAAATGTTTTGTTGATGCAGAGGAGGCAACTCAGACAGCTCGGGAGGGGCAGGACCACCAACACACACTACCACCAAGACTCATCACACTTTGTGAGCTAATAGTTTACGTCAAAAACTTGGAGCTGGCTTCAAATTCCTACATGCAGAGTAGGGCACACATGCAGTTACCAGGGTCAAAGTGAGTACTGTGTAGTAGTCATATTTACGTCCCAACTAGCTGTCTTGATTGTGTAGGGATGCTCCTCACAGATGTTCAAGAGGAGAAGCATTAGTCATATCATGACAAAGCCTGTTTTGTTGTGTTTTTTTGTACACTAGCTACTAGAATTATTTTTATGGATCTGTGACACTGTAGTCATTAACAGATGACTATTCAAATCACTGTTTTCACAGAATTCTTCATTGAACAATTCCTCCATTTCACATCTTCCCCAATCAGTCACAATGGTAGCGTCTAGTTTGCTGCTGGGAACTAATTCTCCATACAATGTCTTCAATTGATGGAGCTCACTCAGTTTTTGACACTGATTACCACCACTGGAGGGCACTTGCTGACTTAGCCCAGAAAACAGATCTGCACAATAATCCTGCAATGGTTTGTACAGCATGTAATAGTAATCTTACACTTTGCAATATTGGTCAGGTCTTTAGTGGTGGCCCTTGATTGCTGATGTGACTGACGACAAAGAAGAACTTAACAAATCACCTTGATGACATGAGCTCCACATACCTTTCTTTCACCATGGGCTTGTTTGAGCCATAAAGTCAGGCCCAGGTACTGGCACTCAGTCAAGGGAAGGGTAGGTGTAGTGCAAAGCATAGAGGAACTGGAGTAGTGCCAGCATTGATACATCATGTCTCCCAGTGCCGTAAGCTGCAGAACAAACCAGTAGTTCAGCTGAGTCCCCAAGACACTGGTGAGTAACTGACCATGACTGTGCCGTATGTGTCTGAAGAGGGCAAGGTGAAGAGGTCACTCCCTATAATTGATTGCACAAACCTAGAGCCCACCTGGCTGCACAGTGCATGCAGCTCAGAATGTTTCATGGACTTCAGCATGTCACTACAAACAATTCAATGCAACCCCACACAGGACTAGATCTACTACCTTACCTCAGTAAACAAACTGCATGTGGAGGACATGCCAACCTAGTAGAGAAGGGAGAAATGCTAACATAAGAAAATGCCACACTTCCACCTGAAGAAGAAACAAGGACAAGACAAGCTAAAATTGAAGAGTCAAGAAAAGGCTTGCATTATGCTGGATGGATTTAATGCATTTTTGTGGATACTGGTATTTTTTGCAGTACGGATCAGAGTCATAGAGACTGGAGGCCATGCAAGGTGATGCAATAGAGTGAGCAATGGCTCTGCAGGCTGGCGACTATCCAACAGCATGAAGTTTGTCCGGGTGGCCACCAACACATGGAAAGGATGTTGCCCATTGCCAATACACATGATCTCATCCTCTGCGCCCTCCCCCAAGGCCACAGCCTGCCACACTGCAGGCAATGGAAGCTGCATGTTATAGCACATTCTACACCCTTCAATCAACACTCAGCATTTATAGCCTGACCTTGTCTGTGCGCAGGTCACTGGAATATAATCTCCCTTCCTCTAGCCAGAGAATATGCTGAGGGTGTGCTCCAAATAGACACATGCACGCACCGATCCTCCTGTCTCTTACAGATTCTCTGACCACCATCACCTCCACCTCCTCGTGATAGACACACAGTGCACCACTCTCCGTCATCACCAAGACTTGCCCGGGAATGTATGGACTAAAGCATTAAATAATAGCAGTCAACAAACACTCATAGTCCATACACAATAGACCTTAGTTTGCTGTGAGAAATCTTGCCTGAAGAGTTGTGGGTTGTTGGCTTAGCCAGCCAACAGCATGACAGAGAAGATGCAACCAGTGGAATTTTATACACCAAGAGTTGCAATATGCAAGTAATGCACAGATATCCTACACCATCGACCACTTCACTGTCCAACTGCTGAATCTGTTGCGGCATTTTATGACACTTGAGTGCAGTGTACACAAACGTGCCCTTTGCATGGCTCCATTCCTCAAATGTTCTGTAATACCTACTGCCTTCAGACGGAGTCTGCACAGAGAACTGGCCAACACGCAGTGTGTCAACTTCACTGCAGTAGCAGAGCAACAGCACACTATCTGGGACGACTGATAGTATCCTCAGCCTTTGAAGGCATGCTGCACGGTCCTCCTGTCAAAGAGTTACAGTTTATTTAATGCGCTAATGACAGATGTTAACGGCTTCACTTTTTCAACAGGCACTCTTCCGAACAGAGGATATGGTGAAGATGGAGGAGAGGTTAGAGGACGAGGGTGAGGGTGAGGATGGTGAAGTGACGGTGGAGTGAGGGGGAAGGGAGAATGTAAATAACTCACATCAGTCACACCTATCATCAGACGCAATGGAGGATAAGGATTTCTAAAGAAGTTATACTGTTTTACCTCCTTGTCTGAATTCCACACTCTCTGGTGGGGTAAATATTATTGCACACTCACTTCCCCATTCTCTGTTCATAATACTGCACCCTCCTTTCCTCTCCCAACAACACGTGTGGTGGTGCAGTGTGGTTTGGTGACCACGTGGCTTAGTGTATCTTTATATCCTTCGAAGAGCTAGCTTGATGAATGTGCCAGCATTGATTGGAGGTGGTTTAGGGTTGGTGGCACTGGGGTTAGGACTCAGATCATCTATGTATACAGGTTAGTTCTGCAAGCCCCTGGCTAGCCCAGTTGATGCTGGCTAGGCTGCAACTGCTTTTTTTGTTTCAGTTGATGGTGGTCACAGAGCAGTGCTGTTTAGTAGGCTAACAGGAATACAGAATAAGATCTATCTGGAAGGTCTCCATTTCAGGTTAGTTGTTCAGATATTTTTTCGTTGTATGTAATAATGATTGATAGCGGCCTCGCAGGGTCCCATGGTTCCACTATCCCATTATATACGATATTCGAGCTCGGCCTAAGCTCCTCACCTCCCCTACTGGCAGCAAAGATCTCCAGATGGTCAATATTGGGCTGCGTGTGTTGTATAGGCCCAGTCAGGAGGACCTACCCTCCATGTACAGGAAGCTGGGGCTCGACTATGATGAGAGAGTTCTTCCTTCAATCTGCAATGAGGTTTTGAAGGCAGTTGTGGCTCAGTTTAACGCTTCACAGCTCATCACTCAGCGTGCCAAAGTGAGTAGTCAGCAGAGTAAGTGAAGCAGTACTGTTAACACAGCATAGGTCAGCATATTGGTGCGAGATCAGTTGGTGGAGAGAGCAAAAGACTTCTTCATTATTCTTGATGATGTGTCTTTAGTAAGTTTTTGCTGTTGTACTATACACGTTTTACCATCTCCTACTGAACAGACTGACCTCAGTTTTGGGCGAGAATATACAGCAGCAGTGGAGGCCAAGCAAGTTGGTGAGTGAATGGTGGCCAAGATCATCATACTGTGCAACCTCTGAATAATAGACATCCTGGAGCCCAGCCTTCTTTCCTTTAGTAGGGAGGTTTTCCTTTGACAAACAGTACTTTGGTTTGTCCTCTGTTGGGAGGTTCGTCCTCTTTTGGAGTGTCCTTTATCACTCCAATTGCAAAACAGCTCAGCAGGAAGCACAGAGAGCTCAGTTTATTGTGGAGAAAGCTAAACAGGAGAGACAAGAAAAGGTGGTGAGAGCTGAAGGAGAGGCTGAAGCTGCTCGCATGATATCCTTGTTCATCTAGTTGTTTCTTTGTGTTGAACGTAATAGTGTGCATGCCTTAACTCTGCTTCACCTGGGGAAGGCTATCAGTCAGAATCCAGGCTATTTGAAACTACGCGAGATCAGGGCAGCCCAAGCCATTGCTAACACGGTGCGGTTTACAAGTTTCTACTTTGTAATATTGAGTGTTACCTAATCCAACAGATTGCACACTCTCAAAATCGTGTGTATTTGAGTGCTGAAACACTGATGCTGAACCTTGGAGATATGAAACTCAGGGATGTGTAAGTCTTTTTCAGTCTACCCTTGTCTAATCAAGTCACTCCAATTATCATTGGGTAGAGAGCTACACAGTCCGAAGAAGAAATGAGTGAACACAAACTTAGACTCATTATACATTAGGAAGGAGATAACATTGCTAATCAAAAATCCTGCAACGTAAAAATATCGCTCCATTTTCTACAAATTCTGATTCCTGTGCTAAAAGAATTGATAGAGATATAAACTTAGGATAGCCATAACCAACATTTCTAGGGTTATCAGGACGATGGAAATAGTGGAGGCGAGGGTCAGGGTGGATGTCCTTCGTAACACTCTGGCCACCTCTGCAGGGGGATGAAGACTTCCATTATAATCATCACGATAGTTACAGCACTGTTACCTTGTGTTTAGAAGGCTAAGATAGACTCTCTTCTGAAAAGGCCATTGCAGAATCTCATCATATTGTCCCTTCATTACTACAAAATAGAGGGAAAGAAAGCCCTGGTTGTTGTCCCCTGCTGGGTAAATACAGAGCGACAATTTATATCCTGCTTCCAGAGAATAGAATGAAGGACTGTACATCACGCTAGCATCCTGATCTCCACCCTGTGCTAGCCCAATTTTCTCACGAATATTATCAATTCTCCAGGTAAACTGTCCTGCACATGGATACACATTAGTTTCCATTCTTTCCATCATTTCTTTCTGTGATGTCACAACAGCCTTCAACTCCTTCACCTCTTCTTTGAGGGCTTCCATTTCAAGACACATTTTTCCCACATGCTGGGGGATGCAGGTCTGTAGATGCTGTTCCAACTCGCATCTTTCTACTTTCTCAGTGCAGCCATAACGTGCCATGGTGCAGGGCACATGTGCTCGAGGACATTTGGCCATGTGGGATGCTATGTCCCTGCGTGAGAATGAAAGGGAGCTGTCACACTGGTTGCTACATGATATGGGAAAGTCTAGGCAGACAGCATGATGTGCATTCAAGCCACTGAATGCAACTTCACTCTCACAGTAACTGCATGTCACCTGGAGTCATCAGAGCATAACACTATGCCTTTTGATAGTGTTCAACTTACTTTCCGTTGGGGACATTCTTTAGTGTGATCACTTAAATTCGTCTTTAGCATAGATACCCCACACAGATCACATTTCACAGCCATAAAACTGCACTTCGCAAGGTGAACCAGCTTGTCAGACATTTCCCCAGCCCAATCACAACCTTCCATAGGGCATCTTATCTTCAGGGCGTTAATTTGAAGTTTCACAGCATTATCAGGGAAGGTATTACCAACATCAATGCTGGTGCGATCATTGGGACACACATTATTACGAGATTGAAGGATAGGCATGATGCAGGCCTTACAGAATCTGTGACCACAGGGAGTCTGTGAAGAGCAAAATATTATAAAATTATAGCTAGACATGGTTAGGCTAGTTGCTACCTGGTATGGATTTCTCAAACAACAGAGACATATTGGACACCTCAGATACTCAGGAAGGTCGTCAACAAACACATCTTCATACTGATCTCTCTCTTCATCCAATGACGAAGACATTGAGGACTTCTCCATGGCTGCACAGGCAATTAAAATGTGCTTTAGATAGAAATAGATACCAATTCCAAAACGGGCACACCCTCTACTTTTTGACTGGAAGTTAAAAAATTTATAGAGGCTGGGGGTCAAAAATCTATACATGCTGTGCATATGAAGTCACAGATGCTTCTCCTTTAGCAACTGTGCATTGACTTTAGTTCATTTGCCTCTGAAGATAACTGCCGTTACCATGGATTATTGCCATGGATAAAGCCATGGGGTAGAAGTGGGCACGTCAAGCCCAAAAATAACGTCAAGTCCAAAAATGCTCCGTGGAGGAAAATCTGAAGCAGGCACACCACTGCCTAAAATTGCATTTGGGAGCATAAAACAGACCCTTTAGATGGCTCGTGGTGTCACATGGACTCACGGCAGGCTGGCCTCGCTAAAATGAAATTTGTCCGCTATGTGGGGAGGAGTCCACTATGTAGAGGGAGTGCGACCGAGGCTTTGCCTCTCGGGTACTTTTGGGACCATAATGAACCAGGGGAAGCTGTTTCTGGCCACCCAATGTCAATTCAGCCTAGATTATCAGCTTGCAATTGATGTGAACTTGTGCCATCAAAAAAAATTATTTGTGATGTTCAGAGTCCTCCAAAAAAATCTGAAACCAACAATCATAGAATCAAAATGAGCGCTAAAAGGAAGTATCCTCAGTAAGAAATGGCATAATAGAAAGAAATGGGCACTTATAGGATTATCAGGGTAGGGAATATTTAAGCCAACTGTTACCATAAGCAAAATTTTCTTAATGTAGAGCCAAATATAGTAGGCCT
>JAAGOD010062109.1_pt1 | contig 19767 bp, 15 predicted proteins | sample 8389681 | NCBI WGS metagenome assembly JAAGOD01 (sample SAMN13964374, study PRJNA552185) | sponge metagenome | biome: deep-sea hydrothermal vent fields; feature: spots directly above weak diffusing fluid; material: seawater and sediment | host: Tedaniidae sp. KZ-2020 ... | reverse complement strand
TAGCTTATCCATTTTTTAATAGCAATTCCAATTGAGGCAACTTTTAAATTACCTTTCCATAAACCTGTTTTTTCTAAATTGTCTTTTGTTGTGTCTGTTAATAATTTTCCAACAAAATCATTAAAGCCTAAATCTTTTAATGAAGTTAATAAAATTTTTTCTAATAATCTTAAATACGCGTGAATATCTTTTTGATTTAAGTGTTTTCGTTTTTTATTTAAATTAACCAAAGGGTATATAACTAATTGGGAGGGGCCGTGATAAGTGGCCCTTCCCCCTCTGGAGCTTTTAACAATATCGCCGCTCCAAGAAACAAGATCTTCTTTTTTTGTTGCCCTTCCCGTGCTTACCAAAGAATTGTGTGAACAAAAAATAATTGTTTCTGGTCTGTTGTTTAAAAAAATTTCTTCTATATATTTTAATTGCTTATCAACTGAAACTTTATAATCAACTAGTCCCCAATTTTCAAAATGCAAATTAGAATTAATAAGATTTAATTTTTTCAAAAAATTTAATCTCCAAAAGATTTATTTTCTCAAAGGTTTTTGAATAATATGAATAGCGTGTCCAAGGCTTGCCTCAGCAGCTTCCATTATTGGCTCTGACAAAGTTGGATGAGGGTGTATTGTTTGGGTAAAGTCTTCAAGCCTTGCTCCCATTTCAATAGCTATGCTTGCTTCAGAAATTAACTGGCTAGCCTCTGGCCCGACAATATGCACCCCTAAAATAACATGAGTTGTTTTTTCGGATACAATTTTTACCAAACCATCTGTTTCCATTAACGACACTGCCCTTCCGTTTGCTGCAAATGGAAAGCTTCCTACTTTAATTTCATAGCCATTTTGCAATGCTTCTGCTTCGCTCATACCTACTGATGCAATTTCTGGCGAAACAAACATAACAGATGGTATAACTTTTGGATTGTAAACACTATTTTTTCCAGCTAAAACTTCTGCAACTATAACTCCCTCATAAGATGCTTTGTGAGCAAGTAACGGAGGTTGCGCAATATCACCAATGGCAAAAATATTAGAAATATTTGTTCTGCATTGCGAGTCCACAGCTAAGCCTCCATGATCTGCCAACTCTAATCCAATTTTTTGTAAATTCATTTCATTAACTCTTGGCTTTCTTCCAACTGTTAACAAAACTTTTTCGGCTTTAATGTTTTTTTGCTTTTCTTCTTGAACAAAAGAAACATTTAAATCTTTTCCCTGCTTTTTAAAAGATTTTGCAAAAGAGTTTAAATGCAAATCTATTCCTGATTTTTTTAAACTTCTTTGTAAAACTTTAACGCAATCTTTATCTACAACGGATTTTAAAAGTTCGCCTTCGGCTTCTAAAACAGAAACTTTTGTTCCTAATTTTTGTAAATAAGATCCGATTTCTAAACCAATATAACCTCCACCAACAACAACTAAAGATTTTGGAAGTTTTTTTAAATCTAAAGCCCCTGTTGAAGATAAAATATTTTGTTCGTCAATTGCAAATCCTGGTATTTCTATTGGAGCTGAGCCAGTTGCTACTACAAAATTTGTTGCAGTAATATTTAATTTTTCATTTTTAGAAATTTGTATATTTAAATTTTTAGAATCTACAAAACTTGCCTCTCCCTTAATAAGAGTGACATTGTTTCCCGAAAGTAATTGATTAACTCCTTTAGACATTTTATCACATACAGAATTTTTCCAAGAATGTAATTTTTTAAAATCTAAACTAATTTTTGAAATTTTAAACCCCATGTCTGGAGCGTCATGCTCTGCTCTGTGTAAAAAATGAGCTGCAGTAATCATAGCTTTTGATGGAATGCAGCCAACATTTAAACAAACACCTCCAACTAAAGATTTTTCTACTATTGCAACATTTAAACCCAGTTGTGCTGAGCGAATTGCACAAACATATCCGCCTGGGCCTGAGCCAATAATGCATACATCAAAATTTTTTTTCATAACAAGCTACTTGGTTGAGATATTTTTTCTAAGAAAAATTTTAAAAATTGTGCAGCCTTTGCTCCGTCAATTAATCTGTGGTCACAAGTAATTGTGTAGTTCATTACTTTTTCGCGACCCCAAGAATTATTTTCCCATTTAGGCTGGTCTGTCATTTTATACATTCCTAAAATAGCAACTTCTGGATGATTAATAATTGGAGTGGCGTAAGTCCCACCTACCGAGCCAATATTAGTAATTGTCATGCTAGCGCCAGACATTTCGCTTCTGGTTAGTTTTCCATCGCGAGCTTTTGTTGCAAGTAAAACAATTTCTTTACTTAGTTCAACAATATCTTTTTTATCTGCATCTTTAATTACGGGAACTAACAAACCTTGTGGAGTATCTGCTGCAAATGCAATGTTAAAATATTTTTTGTAAACAATTTCGCTGTTTTTATCATCAATGGAGGCATTAAATTCTGGAAATTTTTTTAAAGATTTAATTAAAGCTTTTATTACAAACGGTAAATAAGTAACTTTTATTTTGTGTTTTTTTAAAGTTTCTTGTTTTAACTTTTCTCTTAAATCAACTAATGAATCTACTACAACTTGATCCATTAAAGTAAAATGAGGAACAATGTGTTTGGTTTTTTGCATTTGCTCTGAAATTTTGCGACGAATGCCTCGCAAAGGAATTCTTTCTTCTGGCCCAGCAGCTTTTGGTAAATCTGTAATTGCAAAAGAGGTTTTTGATTCAGAGCCTTGGCTACCTCCACTGTTAGAAAAATTTATTACATCGTCTCTGGTAATTTTACCAGACAATCCGCTGCCTACAACTTTATTTAAATCTATATTATTATCGCGGGCTAATTTACGAGTAGAGGGTGCGGCCAAAACATGACCTGCAACAGGTGGGGGAAAAATTCCACTTGTGTTTTTTGATTTTATTGCCGAATGCAAACTTGGCTTTTCTGTGATTGGTTTTTTTTCATTATTTTTTACAGCTTGTGATGTATTATTTTTTACAGCTTGTGATTTATCATCATCAAAATTTTTTGATTTGGAGGTGTTTGATTTAGAAGAATTTGATTTACTTGATTTAAGCTCTATCATCAAAGACCCAACATGCAAAATATCACCTTCTTTTGCGTTTAAAGAAGTTACCACTCCTGCAATTGCTGTTGGAACTTCCATTGTTGCTTTATCTGTCATTACCTCTGCAATAGTTTGATCTTCGACAACTGAGTCGCCAATTTTTACAAGCCACTGCACTAGTTCGCCTTCTTCAACTCCCTCTCCTAAATCTGGTAACAATACTTGTTCTTTGCTCATTTGTTCCTTGTAAATAAATAATTTTTAATTATGCATCTTTTGTGTGTATTTTTTGTTTTTTTAATAAACTTTTCATAAAAAATTCACCAGCTCTGTAAGAGCTTCTTACTAATGGTCCACTTGCTGCATATAAAAACCCCATATCTTCTGCAACTTTTTTCCAGTGATTAAATTTTTCTACGCTAACATATTCTTGAACAGATAATTTATGTTTTGCAGGTTGTAAATATTGGCCCAAGGTTACAAATTGGCAGCCTACATTTTTTAAATCTTTTAAAGTTTGCAAAACTTCGCTGTCAGTTTCTCCAAGTCCTAACATAATAGATGATTTAGTAAATTGATTTTTTTTAAATTGTGATGCAAATTTTAAAGCTTGTAAAGATTGTTTGTAATTAGCTCTAGGATCACGAACTGCAGATTGAAGTCTTTCAACAGTTTCTATATTGTGGGCGTAAACATTTGGCCCAGCTTTTAAAACTATTTTTAAGCTGTTTTCAAATCCTGCAAAATCAGAAGTTAAAACTTCTATTAAAGTTTTTGGATTTAATATTCTTGTTTCGTTAATGCAGTTTGCAAAATGCTCTGCGCCCCCGTCATCTAAATCATCGCGGTCTACGCTTGTTACAACTACATAATCTAGGCCCATTGTTTTAATGGCGTAAGCTAGTTTTTGTGGTTCTTGTTTGTCTAAAATTCCTTTTGGATTTCCTGTTTTAACAGAGCAAAAACGACAGCCTCTTGTGCAAGTGTCGCCCATAACCATAAAAGTTGCAGTGCCCTGTTGCCAGCATTCGCCTATGTTTGGACATCTGGCTTCTTGGCAAACTGTAGACAAACTTAAAGATGAGGCTAGTTTTTTAATATTAAAAAACCGATCTCCATCTGGAGGTCGGACTTTAATCCAATTTGGTTTTTTTAAATTTTGCCTAATCATATCTTCGGCCTAACAATACAACTTTGTATAAAAGTTATTTTTTATTTTTTAAGTGTTTTTCAATAATAGAAATAAATGCAGGTGCCGGATAAGCTCCAGCTAAAGATACTCCATTAATTAAAAAAGCAGGAGTTCCAGAAAACCCAAACTTACGAGCTTCAGCCATGTCTGCTTTAATTCTATTTTTTACTTTAGAAGAATTAATATCTTTTAAAACTTTAGCAACATTTGCTCCAACTTGTTTTGCAACACTTGTTAAATAAGATTTTCCTTTTTTAATTTTAGATTGGTTTTGAAATAATTTATCATGAAATTTTCTAGCTTTTAATGGGCTTTGTAGTCCGATTGCTTCAAAAAATCTTGCAGCTAACCTAGCTTGAGGGTGCAAATCATCTAAAGGCAAATGCTTGTATAATATTCGTAATTTTTTTCCATATTTTTTTTCTAAAGCTTTCATAGTTTGAAAACCTCTAGTGCAATAAGGGCATTGAAAGTCAGAATATTCAACAATTGTAATTGTGGCAGATGGGCTTCCAAAATAAACTCTATCTTTTTTTAATACAGGTTTTTTAGGGTTAGCAAATTCTTTTGCTTTTTGACCTGCTTTTTTACCTTCGGCCTCTTGTCTTGCAACAGCTCTTGCAGATCTAACTGCTTTGTTTACAGAGTCCATAAATTTTTTAGGATTATTTTCAATTAATTTAAAAATAATATCTGGATTACTTTCTAATGTTTTTTCTAATATTCCTCCACATGCTCCTAAAAATAAGGCCATTGCTAAAATCATATATTTCATAACTTCTCCTGTTTGTTATTCTATTTATTATTCTATTTATTATTCTATTTATTATTTACAAATATACTTTAAAAGTAGAGCCTGTTTTATAAAGCTAGTCAAAAACTTTTTGCCTTATTAATAATTTATTATTTAGTTGTTGAATGCTGTTAATAATGTGAATAATGCAATAAATAATGCAACGCAATAAATTTGATAGATTAAGAATGATTTTACCTATATATAGTTACAAAAAAAAACTTTTAAGTAATGTAAAAATATGAACAAAAATCATCTTGGAATAAAAAGAAAAATTTTTCACATAGCTGGTGTTTTAATAATTCTTGCTCTGTATGAAAAGCTTAGTTATCCAGTATTTTCACAATACTTATTTATATTTACACTAATATTTACAAGTATTGATTTTTTTAAACGCTACTTTAAAAAACTTAGAAACATTAGTTATTACCTTTTTAAAGAAGTAATAAGAGATTACGAAAAAGTTCAAATGTCAGGGATCAGCTACACTTTAGTTGGAATACTTATTTCTACCAGCTTATTTAGTCACGAAATAAATTCACTTGCGATATTATTTTTAGCTTTTGTTGATCCTATTTCTAGTTTTTTTGGTATTTTATATGGAAAAAATCACAAAATATCATCAAGCGCAAGCCTTCATGGGTGCGTTGCTGGTTTTTTATCAGCATTTTTTTTATCTCTTATTTATTTTTTAGCAAATTCTTTAATGCTAGAACGCTTATTAATAGTTAGTATTACTTCTGGAATAATAGCAACTTTATCAGAAAGCTTAGATTTAAAAATAGATGATAACTTTGTAATACCAATTCTTAGCTCTGCTGGTTTATGGGGAGTTATTTCTATATTTAACATATAAAAAATAAAAGGAGAAAAATGAATTCTAAAACTTTATATATACTTCCAAATTCATTAACAACTTTAAATTTATTTGCAGGTTTTTTATCTGTTATTTATTCAATTCAAGGTAATTTTATAATTGCAGCTTACGCAATTATTGCAGCTGCGTTTTTTGATTTACTAGATGGAAGAGTTGCAAGGCTTACAAAATCTTCTTCTGCTTTTGGAGCAGAATATGATTCACTGTGTGATTTGGTAAGTTTTGGCATGGCGCCAAGTTTATTATTGTATCAGATTTCGCTGCATCAACTAGGTAGAATTGGGTGGCTTAGTTGTTTTTTTTTAGTAGCTTGTGGAGCTATTAGATTGGCTCGATTTAATGTAAAAAAAGAAACTGACGAACATGATCGACACTTTCAAGGTTTACCAATTCCACTTGCCGCAGGTATTATTGCCAGCGCAATTTTAGCTTATCATAAAGTGAGCACAGATTTTTTATTAAACTTTGATATTGTTATGCCTAGCTTGGCATTGTGCTTTGTGCTTGGAATTGTGATGATTAGTAATATTAAATATCGCAATTTTAAAGATTTAGATTTAAAAAAAAGGCGGCCTGCTCGTTATTTAGCTTTTTTTATACTTTTAATTATTGTAATAGGCTACTCGCCTGAACTTATGTTTTTTTTCTTTTTTTTACTTTACACTATTTTAGGAATTATTTTTGGAGCAATGAACACAGGAAAAAAAATATTAAATCATAAATCTAAAAAACAAATTACATAATGAAGTTAAAAAAATCAAAAAATTTGTATAAAGTTGGTATAGTTGGCGCAACTGGCTTAGTTGGTAATAGTTTTTTAGACTTACTTAAAGACAGAAAATTTCCTATATCAGAATTAAAATTATTTGCGTCAAAAAAAAATGTAAATAAAAAAATTATTTGGAATAAAAAACAACATACAATTTACAAGTTATCAAAAAAAAATTTAGAAAACTTAGATTTTGTATTTTTTTGTGCTGGGTCAAAAATTAGTAAAGTTTGGGCCCCTATTGCTAAAAAAAATAATGCATGGGTAATTGATAACTCTTCGCAGTTTCGTAAAAAAACAAGCACCCCTCTTATTGTGCCAGAAGTAAATTTTAATAAATTAAATATAAATAAAAAAACTATTATTTCTAATCCAAACTGTTCGACAATACAATTAGTTGCTGCAATTAATAATTTAGAAAAAAAAATAGGCATAAAATCAATACAAGTTGCAACCTATCAATCTATTAGTGGTGCTGGACATAAACATTTACTTAGCCTAATAAGGGATTCGTATAATTTTTCTAAAAAACTTATTAAATCAAAAAATTTTTTAAAATTAAAACTTAGTGAAATTATTTTTCCAAAAAAAACATCGTTAGCATTTAATCTTCTTCCATGTATAGGAGGCGTAAATGCACAAGGTGTTTTTAAAGAAGAAGAAAAAATCATTAACGAAACGCGAAAAATATTACAAAAACCAAAATTAAATATCAGTGCATTTGCAGTTCGCGTGCCTACTTTAAATACACATGGCGAGGCGGTGTGGCTAGAGCTAAATAAAAAAATAACTAAGCCTGAACTTTTAAAAATAATAAAAAAAGATAAAAACATAACTATAATTAAAAAAAATGTAGCATTAACTCACTTTGCTCATCAAAAACCAAATGTATTTATTAGTCGAATTAGAAAAAATCCAAATAATCAAAATTCTTGGCTAATGTGGATTACAAGTGACAATATTTTAAAAGGCGCTGCCCTTAATGCCATTCAAATAGCAGAGAGAATTATAAAATAAAAACACAATGCTCGTTTTTGACAAGGTGTAGCCTATGTGTCCATAATAGAGCATGAAGTTTTTTATTTTTATTTTTATTTTACTTCCACAAGTTGCTGATGCAAAATTATTTGTAAATAAAAATATAACTGGCGCATCTAATATTAGTTTTGACAAAAATGACAATGTTACTATTTTTGGAGGAACTTCTTTTAACATTACAAACGATGACTCAGAATGTTCAGCTCAAGGTAGTGACGATGACTCTGCTTTGGGGGAGTTACTTAGTACTTGTAATAGTTGTACAAATCAATTTCAGTCTTGCAATACTAATAGAATTTCTGACAACTTGATATTAGGAATTTCTTTTTATGTAGATTCAGCACCAGCAATTGGCCCAATATTAATTACAACAGAGCAAGGTGTTGAAATTGAACAAAGTAGTTTTTATGGAAATCAAGAACCAGCCGAACCTGGCCAAGTTGTTACAGCTTATGTAGAGTGGACAGAATTATGCTCTGTTAGTGGAACAGGTTTTTGTAATGAGTCTGCAGGAAATATAAAAATAAAAATTGGGATTGATTCCGACGAAGACGGAACCATAAACACAAAAGAGGGCGGATTTGTTACTGTTAAAATTCAAAATCCAAATAAAAGCCAAGATGCAAATCTTAGCAGTTTGGATTGCGCGAAAGCTGGAGTTTGTAATTTTAAAATTTTTTCTGGAAATAAAAAATCCTTTATTGGGCAAATTAAAAAAAGTAAAAAATTTCCAAATTGGGAAGACAGTATATTTAATCAATTAAGAGTATTTTATTCATCAGAGGGTTTTAACAAAGTAACTCCTTTGTCTAATAGTGTGGATATTTCCATTAGCCCTGACACATCTTTAGAAGAAGAATTTATTGTTGGGCCTCTTGAAAATGGAATTCAATATTATTTTAGAGTTGCAGTTGTTGATGAATCAAACAATATAGCATTTATTACCTCTGATGAACAAATTTCAAATGTATGCAGTGGTGTTGAAAAATTAACTGCTAGTCAGTGTGACTCTTGCCCCTACTGCTCAACTCCAGCAGATGTTGTTGGAATATTAACAAAAGATTTAAACTGCTTTATAACTACTGCAACTTATGGGTCAAATCAATCATCGCTAGTTAGGCTTTTTAGAAAATTTAGAAACAAAATTTTATTAAAATTTAAATTTGGTATTTGGTTAACTAAAAAATATTACAAATGGGGCGCTAAAGGAAGTTTAGTTTTAGAAAAATATCCAGTATTAAAAATATTTTCTGGATTAATTCTAACTCCCCTAGCTATTTTAGTTTGGATAAGTTTAAACTTTTTTTATTTTTTAAGCATTCTGTTATCATTAAGTAGCTTATTATTAGGTTTAAAAATATTTTTAAAAAAAAATAAAATAGTCACTGCGGTATCTTTATTAATATTTAGTATTTTTTTATCCTACCCAACACAAAATATTAAAGCTAAGTCAATTTTGTATAAAAAAAATAATTATCTTTTAAAATCAAAAACTAACTACCTTAATGCAAAATATGAATTTTATTCTATTCAAGTTGGCTCATATACTCCTTTAAATTTAACAGGAGGGCAATCTTCTTATACAGAAGTTTACGGGCTTTCTAAAAAATTTATGATGCTACTTAGTTATGAAAAAAATATTTTTTCATCTTTTGGATTATTATCTTTTGATTTGGGAAGTGGCTTGATGTCTGCAACTGCATATGGACTTAAAAGCAACAATCTTTCAGAAAGGTCTCACGAAAAATTACTTTTCTTTTTAATTCCAAATCATGTATCTTTAATTTACAGATTTCAATATAGCTCTAATCCATTTATAAGTCCGTATATTAAAGCAGGTATCACAGCATTTGGAATAATAGAAAGCCCACAAAGCAGTGGTGCACAAATAAAATTAGCACTAGCCCCTGCCAGCCACATGGCCGCTGGATTAGGAATAAATATGATAAACTGGAGCAGCTCTAAAAAAGAATTACGAAACGATTACGACATGCACAGTTTTTTTATTTTTGCAGAATACAAAGTATATAAAACTTTATCTAAAAAATTTAATCTATCAAATAATATGGTAAGTGTTGGGTTAACTTTGGGGTTTTAAAAAAGCCACGACCACTATTGTGTACCAGTTTTAATAGTTCTTTTATCTACTGTTATTTTTTGAATATCTATTACAAAAGGTTTTAAGGATTTTAAAGTTTGGTTTCTTTTATTTTTATATTTATTTCTTAATTTAGCATTAGTTTTTATTGTATAAAAAAATCTGGAATCAGATTTCACAACATTGGTCATTTTATTATTTTTTTGAAAATAATTAGTAGCACTAGGTGGACAATGTGCTAATTGACAAAACTTCACAGAATTTCTGTTTACACTTTTAATATGAACATAATCCTCAATTGCAATTACTGGTTGATAAAATTTTGAAGATGAGAATAGAGAAGTATTAATTTTTCTATGGCCTTTTACAATTTTTGTTCTTAACTTAGACAAATCAGAATTTGTAATATTATTTTTTTTAAATTTATTGACTGACAACCTTCTTGTTAAATTGCTTGCTAATTTACCTGACAGTGCGCCAGATAATTTACCAGATTTTTTATTGCCTGATATAAATTTATTATTTTTTACAACTTTTTTTTCTACTTTATTATTAATAGCAATTTTTGCCACAGGTTTTTTATGACCTATGCCAGAAAACTTATTGCTGCCAGTGGGAAAAGTATTGCTTAATTTAAAAGACTGTATTGGCGTGCGCAATGGTAATGCAGATGGTTTTGCAGAAGTAGGTTTGGCAAATTGTGAACAATTAAGATTAAATTCTTTTTTGCAACAAAAATTCCTTAATTTTTTTCTCTGCTTTGTATCTGATAATACTTGATTATGAACATTCTTTCCTTTTATATTCATGGAATCAATATTGTTTCCTCTCTGGCTAATTAATTTTTCTGTAATAAATCCAGAAACTACTTCGTCATTTCTAGAGTAAACCAAAGAGAATGGCATTTTCTTAGAAAGATTATAGCCAATTTTTGGTAGGTATGCCTTTTGTGCAGACTGTATATGTGCATCAAAATTTGCAGAGGCCACAGATGCCGAGCAATTATTGCAAGGGGGCTTAGCTTCGGTTAAATAATTTTGCATCATATGCTTAGAAATATCATTAACACTACAGGCTAGTTTTACCCTGCCAATAGTAGAGCCTTTTGCTATATTTTTTTTCTTTTTTGCAAAGTATTTTATAGCTACTTCACCTAATATATGTCCTAAGTCAGAAAATGGACCAAGAATAGAAGTGGCCAACTTAGACCCTTCGCAGGCAAGTTTAGCTGTAGGGCTATTTAAAGCAGGATTAATTAAAAATAAGCCATCAATATTATAAGGAGGGAATGATGCATTCATTGCATGACTTAAAGCTAAAGCTCCTCCAGTGGAATTGCCAAGAAGAGTGACTTTTTCACAAGATTGCCTAGCTGATGCTACTTGAGCCTGAATTTGTCGGGACCAGTCAGCGGCACTTGCTGATTGAATAATCTCGGCAGGACCAAAGCCTTTTAATCCCATATAAATAATATGAGCACCATTTTGAGAACAAGCATTCAGCTTTCCTTTATAAAAATTTTTATATTGCCCATAACCATGAATGGCAATTACACAAAGTTTTTTTTTAGAAAAAGAAGATTGGCAAAAAATACTAATAAATATTATAATCAGAAATATAAGTTTCATATAAATATCATTATTAATTATAATTACTTTGAAGCTAACTTTTTTCTAATAACAAAGATCAAAAAAACTACAAACAATAAGCCTAAGCCTACAATTAAGAATTTATAAATTAAGTTGAATTTTTTTTCACTTTTAACTGAGGATATGCTTCTTTGATTATTTAAGTTTGTAGAAAAATTACCTTTTGTGTTACTTTGTTTTTTTAAAGAGGCTATTCTGGCAGCTCCATTTAGATCAAATGATATTTTTATATTGCTATTAGAAAAATCTGCTAATTTAATATATGAGGTTTGCCATAGAGGAGGTGGGAGTGCATAAGTTTTGGACAAAGGAGATTGTGTCGGCTGACTTTGTCTATGTGATTTGTAAGTGTAACCAAACCCATTATTACGCATTCTATTATAAAATGGTCTGTATTGAGTGCTAATATTTTTGATGTGGATAAATTCATTGCCAATATCTTTGATGTTGATTTTTAATATTTGTTTTCTCACTGCTAATAATGTTTTATCTCCGTGTCTCAAACTAGGATTGTCAAAGTCTAATAAAGCCTTAGCATCTCGCTCAAGCAAGACTTTATATGTATTTAAGATTGATTGCTGAGCTAATGAAGACAAAGGTTTTTTAGCTAATTTAATAGGAATAGCAGCGGCCAATGTTCGGAAGTGTTCGCTAAACATCATGCGTGATAAGTAGCGTTGGTCAGTAGCAGTATATGGATCAAGAGCTTCATGAATTTCTGAATAAGTTTTATTTCTATTTTTAATTAAAATGCCAACCATCCTATCGTACCCATCAAGGAAAAAAGTATCTGTACTCGGTGGATCAGACAAAATAGGGGGGTATGGATAAAGGCGTTTATGAAAGTTATAATAAGTAGTTCTTCCAATCATCGCACGATATTTGTATTCATAAAGCTCATCAGGCTCTAAGCTTCTAGTAATATCTACGCCATATTTAGTAAGAGTGCTATTTGCGCCTGATTTATCAAAAAAACTTGTTCTCCATGTTCTACAGTCAAAGGACCCAATTGCAAGATCAGCTAATCCTGATTGTTTTCGTGTGGGGTGGCTAGATTGAAGTTTTTTGCCCTCTTGTTGCAACCAACATTTAGACTTACTGCCAAGTTTAGATGGCTCTATGCTTCCTCTTATTCCACTATCTCCAAGGTATATCCAATTCTTATAATATAAATTTCCTTCAGACATAGAAAATATAACTTTATTATTTTCATTAGCTACGCCATTTTTTAATACAATAAGAAAAGCTCCGTATGTGCTTTCAAAAAAAGCCTTCCATGCATAACGCAAATCTCCTTCTTCATTATTATAGGCATATACATAATTATATTTAATTTCGTCTGTTTCTTGTCCGGTATATGCACTAACTATAACTTTTTCTTCTTGGTTGCTTGTAAATTTAAAAGAAATATTTCCACTATAAGTGCTAGGATCTCCGCCTTCATCAGATAAGTTTAAATAAAATTTAATATCTTCTTTATTAATACTAGATAAAATAGGATGTTCAGATAGATAAAGATTTTTCCAATCACTAAAGCGTTCTTGATTTATATTAGATAAACTAATTGCAGAATTAAAATTATCAGCAGGGCTAGATGCAGATTCAGAAGGCCTGGCCGGAGTAGTAGCTGGGCTTACGCGATTACCTTGTTTACTACCTTGTATGTTTTCTGCAAGATCAATTCCCTCACAACTTATAGCAAGCAAACATAAACTTATTAAAAAGTACTTCATAAAATCTCCTTAAGCCAAAAGCTTAAAGACATACTACTACTACTACTACTACTACTACTACTACTACTACTACTACTACTACGAAAAAGCTAAACAAAAGTCTGTTTTAGCAAAGATTCGTGCTCGCTAGATAACTCGTCTAAAAGTTTTTGTTGGCTAGCAATACTTTTTCCTAAACTTTGTATTTGTTTTGCTTTTTCAATTCTTGAAAGATTAGAATCTGCAGAATACACTTTGCTGAGTTTTAAATTTTCTTTTTCTATTATTATCTCTTTATCTAAAATATTTTTTTCTAAATTTTTTAATTGTTTTTTTATAGAGCGTAAAATATTATTTTTTTCTTTAACTACTGCTTCTTTATTTTTAGATGCTTTTAAATTATTTTTTTTTAAAGATGCAGAAGAGCCAGAAACCGAAGATACAGAAGGCAAAGAAGAAGATCTAGAAGCTTCTTCTTCCCATCCAACTTTATCTAAAAACTCTTGATAAGTTCCGTCAAAAAACTGAACTCCGTCTTTTTGAAAAACAATAATTTTATTAGCAAGTCTATGAAGCAGCGCCTCACTATGAGTAACTAAAACAACCGCGCCCTCGTAAACACTTAATTCGTTACTTAAAATTTCTACAGATTCCATATCTAAATGATTTGTTGGCTCGTCTAAAAGTAATAAATTAGTAGGATAAGCTAAAATTTTTCCAAGCAAAACCCTACTTCTTTCGCCGCCTGATAATACTTTTATTTTTTTGTCTGCTAAGTCTCCCTCAAACATCATGCTTCCGCAAATATTACGAACTTGGGTAATACTTAAATTAATATTACAAGATGTAACTTCTTCTACAATACTTGAGCTTAAATTTAATCTACCAATATTAGTTTGCCCAAAGTGTCCTTTTTTTACCAAGGAATGCGATTTTAAATTCCCCTCACAAGGCTTTAACTCGCCTGCAATAACATTTAATAAAGTTGATTTTCCTTTGCCGTTTTTTCCAATAATAGCAATTCTGTCGTTTGGATTAATATTAAAACTTAAGTTTTTAAACAAATTATCTTCTTTTTTTCCTGTATAAGAAAAGCTAAGATCAAAAGCTTCTAAAAATACTTTTGCAGGGCAATTTTGATACTGAAATTTTAAACCCATTGATTTTTCTATCATTAACTTATCAAAACTATCCATTTTATTTAATTGCTTCATTCTTGATTGAGCTTGCACTGCTTTAGATGCCTTGGCTTTAAATCTAGAAATAAAGCCTTCTATTTCTTTTCGTTTTTTTTCTTGGTTAACTCTAGTTTGTTCGTAAATTCTATCTTCTTCTTCTACTTTTTCATAATACTTGGAGGTGGTTCCTTTAATTTTTTTAACTCCAGTTCTTTTAATTCCCATAATATGTGTAACCACAGAATCCATAAACTCTCTATCGTGGGTGATAATAACTACCTCGCCTTTAAAAGTTTTTAAAAAAAACTTTAACCACCTTAAACTTACAATATCTAAATAATTTGTTGGCTCGTCTAATAATAATAAATCTGGATTTTGTAATAAAGCTTTTACTAAATTAATTCTAATTTGATATCCTCCAGAAAAAGTAGACGGATGTTTTTGCATATCAAGATCTTCAAAGCCTAGGCCAAATAAAAGTTTTTCTGCTTTATAATAATCGTAATGTTCGTCTTCTGGCAAAACCTGCATACACTCGTCTATAACAGTATCTTTAGAAAATTTAATATGCTGCTCTAAGCTTCCAATTTTATAATTTTTAGGAATAGATATTTCGCCAGAGTCGTAATCTATTTTATCTAATAAAATATTAAACAAAGTTGATTTACCGCTGCCGTTTTTGCCAACTAAACCTAATTTTTCACCTTTAGATAAAGTAAAACACACATCGCTTAGCAAACTTACCGAAGAGAAAGTTTTATATAATTTATTAACTTGAATCATTATAATATTTTTTTTGCTTTAGCTACATCTTCTGGCTTAACATAAATTCTTACAATATATCTGCTTTGTGCATATTTTTTAAAAATATCTGTGCACTCTTCAATTGGAATAGCCTTAAAAATGTCATTTTCTTGAGACGAAACAAATAAAGGGTAAATCTTTTTTGGATTTTTTACTTCTAAATTATAATAACTGCTCATCTTCATTTTAGAGCTTGATCTAATGCACTCAATATTATTGTCTTTTAAATTTTTTTCTACTTTATCTGCTTCATCTTTTACTTCATTTGGTCCTAAAAAAGCCGAATGCCATTCTTTTATTCTTGAAAACTCTTGTTGCTTGTTAATTCTTTGAGCCCATGTGTTTTTAGACTCTGATAAAATTTGATATAGCCAAAAATCTGTGCATTTAGAGTACTCCTCCAAATCATAAGGTAAAGAAAATGGATTTTTGTTATCAATAAAATAACGCTTTAACATTTCGTCATAAACTACTGCCTTATGATGACAGTAAACCATTAAATACATATTGTGTCGGGACAGTAAAAAATCATCAAAAGAATATAAAGCTTTTCGATCTAAAGATAAATACATTGCGTCTTTATAATTATACCAAGTCATGTGATTTAAAATCCAATCAAATTCAATCTGCCCATATTTTGTTCCGCAATAATAAGAATCTCTTTGTAAATAATCCATTCGATCCATATCTAGTTCGGAGCTAACTAGTTGGCTTAAAATTGGTCGATAATCTATTTCGTTATGAATAAAAAAATCATCAGTAGATTTTAAATTATTATTAATTAAACAGGCAACATGAATTGCTTTGCATTTAAAATTATCATTAATAATTTTTGTTAAAGATGATTCTAAAATAAATTTAATACTAAAATCTTCATGACCAGCCTTTCTGTCTTCTGCAAACTCACTAGAAATTTTAGACATATTTAATGTAGACAAGTGAGGCATTACAACCTCTGTTACATGGCTTAAAGGTCCGTGGCCTATGTCGTGTAATAATCCTGCCAATCTAAGACTTTGTTTTATTTTATTTTTAAACTCTTGGCTGCATGGAGCGTTTTTAAAAATAACATCAAAAGCTTTTGAAACTAAATGGCATGTTCCAAGGGAGTGTATAAATCTACTATGACTTGCTCCTGGAAAGCTTAGCTCTGTAAATCCAAGCTGTTTAATAAATCTTAATCTTTGAAAGCATGGATTTTTTAAAATCATTTCCTCTTCGCTACTCACCGCAATAAAACCGTGAAAAGGATCTCTAATTTCTAACATATAGGCTATCTCCTGAAAACTATAAACTTTTTTAAAAAAAATATACACCAGAATTAAAAATATTTATTAGTAATATTAGGTATATTATTTTACGCACTATGGCAAGTGACTACTATTGGCAATAATGCTAAATACAACAAGTAAGTTTTACTCTTAAAGAACAAGGAAATATTATGAATACTTATCTTAATCTTTTAGAAAAAGTCTTAGCCGAAGGTCAAATAAAAACAGACAGAACCCAAACTGGAACATTAAGTCTTTTTGGACATCAAATAAGATTTGATTTAAAAAAAGGCTTTCCACTTTTAACTACAAAAAAATTACACCTGCCATCTATTGTGCATGAACTTTTATGGTTTTTATCTGGTGATACAAATGTAAAATACCTACAAGATAATTCTGTAAAAATTTGGAATGCTTGGGCAGATAAAGATGGAAACTTAGGTAGAGTTTACGGCGCTCAATGGAGAGACTGGCGCAACTCCAAAAATCAATCAGTTGATCAAATTACAAAAGTTATTGAGCAAATAAAAAATAATCCAGATTCAAGACGACATTTGGTAGTGGCCTATAATCCTGGCGAAGTAGACGACATGGCCCTTCCCCCATGTCATGCTTTTTTTCAATTTTATGTTTTGGGAGGTGAGCTGTCTTGTCAACTTTACCAAAGAAGCTCTGACATATTTTTAGGTCTTCCTTTTAATATTGCAAGTTACGCACTTTTAACTCACATGGTTGCGCAAGTTTGTGGATTGCAGGCTAAAGAATTTATTATTAGTCTTGGCGACGCACATCTTTATACTAATCATATCGAGCAAGCTAAAATTCAATTAAAAAGAACTCCTAAAAGTTTGCCAACATTAAATATTAACAATGATGTTAAAGATATTTTTAAATTTAAATTTAATGATTTTAAATTTGAAAACTATTTACCAGAAGAAAATATAAAAGCTCCAATATCTATTTAGTTTTTTAAATAAAAAAGTTCGGTAAAACAGTTCGATAAAAAAGTTCGGTAAAACAAAAAAAACCTTTATGTTTTTACATAAAGGTTTTTTAGTTTGTAGGCTGCTAGCTTAGCAAGCTTACTTTAGTTAGTTTAATTATTTGCCTGGGCATATACCTGGAATAGGGAAGAACTTACATCCAATTTCACAAATTATAGGGTCAAATGGACAACTTCCTCCACCAGCTTCTTCTTTTAATTCGCCAACCATAATATCTAAAGAGCTTGCAGTTTTACCTTCGGCGTTTGTAACTACTACTCTAGTAGTTCCGTCTTTTACCGCGGTTAGCATTCCTTTATTATCAATAGTTGCAACTTCTGGTTTAGTACTTTCAAACTTTACATCAGAGTTTGAAAAAACAACATGAAAGTTTTGAGTTTTTCCTATAGCTAAAGTTTTAGTTGCTGGAGCTACAAACATTTTTTTGTTAATTAAAGACTCCATTGCTGCGCCCATATCAATTCGGCAGTTACATGCAACTTCAATATCTACTTGAGCACCAGTTACTTGAAGTAAAGAACGAAGTTCTTCTCCAGTTAATTTATCATTTTGTGATAACAATAAAGCAACTGCGCCTGCAACTAGTGGTGTTGCCATAGATGTTCCTGATAAGTTGCCATATTTATTTCCTGGCAAAGTACTCATGATTTGTAAACCAGGAGCTGCAATATCAACTCTTCCTTTACCGTAGTTAGACCATTGTGGTTTTTCATCTTTAGAACCACTTGCAGCAACACCAATAACATTTGGGTATTTAGAATTTACTGGATAAAAACCTACTTTATCGTTAGATTTACCACTGTTACCTGCGGCTGATACAAAAATTAAACCAGCTTTGTCTGCTCTTTCAATAGCTTCAATTAAAGGCTTAGCTTGTGCCGCACCTACTTGAGCTCCCCAGCTTGCAGAAATTACTTTAGCACCATTTTTAATAGCAAAATCAATAGATTTAATACCTGCCATTAAGTCTCCACCTTTTCCACTAATAAAACGAAGAGGCATAATAGAAACTAAAGGACTTGCTCCTAAAATTCCATTTTCAGCAGTACCTGTTGCTCCAATAATACCAGCACAATGAGTACCGTGGCCTGGGTTTTTGTCATCTACTGCAGTATCGTTTGCATCACTGTCGTTGTCTAAATAATCATAGCCATCAACTATATTGGCTGCTAAAGATTCGTGTTTTAATTCAACACCTGTATCAATAACTGCTACAGTAATTTTTCTAGAACCTTTGCTTCCTGCAAGAGTCCAAGCTTTTTCTGCATTAACTTTTTTAATAGCCCACTGTTCGCGATTACCTAAAGCTTTTACAATGTCTGATGCTTTAGGACTAAATAATTGTAATCTAAAATTTTTAACTACATATTCAACTGAAGAGTCTTTGTGTAATTTTGACAAAGCATTGATTTCATTACCGTCTGAAATATCTATCTTAATTAAATTTCCATCTTCATGAAATCCTAAAATTGTTAGGCCTTTTACAGATTGTATTGATTGAACAGAAAAAAGATCGTTATTAGACTTTTTCTTTACTAAATATTCTGCAGCTTGTGCAGAAAAAGAACCTACTAGTAATAAGCCCAATATCATTTTAATTCTTAACACTAAAACCTCCATGTTTTTTATTTCTTAAGCCTAGAACAACTAGACTCTAGTCAAATGTTAGAAAATAAATATACAAAGGTCTATGTTAATAAAAATATCTTCACAAAGGTCCAGTATGCAACTGATTTAATGATTGCTTTAGTGATTGTAAATTGCTGTGAATTAATTTTTTTTAGATTTAGAAGGCTTGTCTTTAAAAAGTTCAGCCGCAGTTAAAGTAGTTCCTAATCTGCGAACTCTACCCTTTCTTGCAACTCCTTGAGTTGCTCTTTTTCTTTTTCTTATAGAATCTGTTCTTCTTGATGCTGCAGCCATAGTGGTTATTATATGAAGTTTTTTATAAACTTTGTCAATAAGCTATAAGCAATAGAAAATAAATATTTTGTATTGGAGGTTTGCAGATTAATTAGTTTTCCAGCAAGCACTTAAATAATGTGGGCAGCTTGAAGTGCCATCACTTGGGCCACAGTCCTCACCGTCATTACTGTAGGCAACATGTCCTCCTGGCTTTTCTGGAGTGCCTGTTTCTAGAGCATGCAAAGCTACATCATCATAGCAAATACCCATGTTTCTTTTTAACCTATCTGTTTCTTTTGGGGTGCTGGCTTCAAATTCTTCTAGCTGATAAACTGCACATTTGTTAGCATGATTAAATTTCCAAAATCCTGTTGAACCCCATACATTTTCCATAGTTTTTTGCAAATCAGTAGGATTGCTAGGTAGGTCATCGGGAATGCACCCTGCACCTG
>JAAGOD010002670.1_pt1 | contig 19832 bp, 33 predicted proteins | sample 8389681 | NCBI WGS metagenome assembly JAAGOD01 (sample SAMN13964374, study PRJNA552185) | sponge metagenome | biome: deep-sea hydrothermal vent fields; feature: spots directly above weak diffusing fluid; material: seawater and sediment | host: Tedaniidae sp. KZ-2020 ... | reverse complement strand
TTTAAACCTAAAATCAATTTATTTTCATCATCTTTCCAAAGCCTTATTTCAATGTCTATCGTAGGCTTGTCTCTTTTATATGGGGAGGGGTGGGGGCAGGGGCAGGGGCTGGGGTGGTCATGGTATGATGGTGCTGCAGCTGGGAGGGGTGAGGGGTGTGGTGAATGACTCGACGCCGCACCTCGGTACGCCTGCTGTTGCCATGATTAGCAGGGGTCTGCTGCGCTGCTAGGTCAGCACGGGGCTTGTGTTGCTGGAGTGAGGGGTGGTTGGGGTCATAGCGCTGCAGCAGCTCAATGGCTGTCTTGTAGGTCTCCTTCTCCATGACTTCATTGAGCTGTACAGTCAGGCAACACAGTGGGTGAACGCATCCTATTAGCAACACCATACAATACTTACCACCCTACGCTTCTCTTCATACAAACTGGCCAATTCTTGATCTGGAATAAAGAATTTACCAAGACCATAGTGCAATTGTTACTTGTAGCTGTCCAGCATTTGCTGCGCTGGTTCATTGCTGACATGCTAGCATGTGCTGTGCTGGCTCGTTGCTACATAGCATGCTTACCAAACTGTGTCTTCCGGTTGGAGAAATAGAGGTTGAGGACTCTCTTTATCAAGTAGACCCTGTGGACAGACTAGGAGTAATGGGAGTCTAGTATTGGGGGGTCCAGGCATTGGCTTACACCAGGGGAAACAACACAAGTGGGGCAAGGTAGCCCAGCCACTCCGCCCAGTTGGAGGGTCTGAAGTAGAGGTAGAGCACTGCCACCCCCACCAGGTAGAGGACAAATGAGAGAAGGAGCAGGTAGGATACAAAGCTCCGCTCATACTGCTGGTTACGACGTTTGCCTCGAGTTTTAGAGTTAATTTTCTGAGAATAGCAGTGATGGAGTCACACTACACTCACACTGAATGCACTTGTATTGGAAGCTGCAGGAGAGCTAACTATATTATTACATTACTCACCTTTTCCAAGTCTTCAAGCAACTCATTACTGTTCTTGTGCACCTATGGGTAAGACCATTTCTATGAGCTACAAGTCAAACTCCTGTAAGTACCAGGTAGTCACCTTCCTCAAGAAAAGACTGAACAAGGCTCCCATTATTATTTTCAGCTGAGAGAACCAGAGGAGAGAACTTCAAAAATGTTCTGGTGGAGATCGTCACAGTGAAAAGCCAAGGTGAGGTCAAAGGTTGTTTCTATAGCAACATTTGTCAAGAGATGGCGAAGTTTGTGCTTGCAGGTCGAGTTGATTGTAGCTCCTACGCCAGAGCAGAAATGCTAGCTGACTCTTTGAAAGCACGACTGCCAGACTTCAGAGTGAACAAAGTAAATCTCTGTTGGGACACCAGTGTTGACATGACTGTAGATTGCTGCAGGTGGTGCTGTCTGCTGAAGAGTGGCCCCAGTGGGTGGCTGAGACCTGCCAGTCCCAAGGGTGGAGTCACAGTGGGGGATCTCCAATGCTGTGGAGGGAGCTGGTGGACACTGGAGGCAAGGGACTGTATCTTGGAGGACTCAAAGAGTTTGAAGACTATGCACTGAAATACTATGCCATTTCCCCTTCCACGGACCTGGTGCTGGAAGGCAAGATAGCCAGCGAAAACCGGCAGACCTTCCTGCAGCAGCAGCAAGAGAGAGAAAACTTTGTCCCCACACCTCCCATTAAGATATGTCTGACAGATGCCACCAGCACTGTGGCGTATCATCTGGCTCAGCTGCTGGCTACTGGTGCTGTTACTAGGCCTGACACCATGGTGGCCCTCCATCTCTTCAACCCAGAGCTGAACACAGTCTGTGAGGGGGTAATCATGGAGTTGCAAGACCTGGCCTCCCCCTGTCTGGAGTACATCAAATTCAGCAGCAGTATGGAGGAGGCATTTGCAGGTGTGAGCATGGCTTACATCCTGGACTACCCCTACACCACCCACAACCTCAACCTCTTCAACCTGGACGTCAGGAACACCAGACTGACTGCTGTGGTCAACCAATTCCGTGAGTACACCAAGGCATTGGAGAATGCAGCAAGCAAGGACGTCAAAGTGGTGGTCAGTGGTTGCTTTGCCAACTCTGGAGCAGGCATAATGGCTGCATCAGCATCCACTCTGCCATCCTCCAGCTTTGTGGCCAGCCCGTGTCTAGCAGAGAGCCAGATGAAAGCTGTGATAGCCAGCAGACTCCACCTCAACGGCAGCGACATCATGCAGGCAGCCGTGTGGGGGAAAACCCACGGCCCTGCCATCATTGCGGATACTTCATTCACCAGAGTTCAGCACTACCCCGGTGCTGTGATGGGGCCAGACCCCTTCAATCTCCCCCTCACACGCTGCGAGTTCGACAAGGACTGGCTGGAGAAGACGTTCCCTCAGCTGATGGAAGCTCGTCATGGTGCACTGGAGGGGTACAGAGAGGAGGGGGCTGCTGTAAGTGAGGCTGTGGGCCTAGCAACCTTCGGGAGGGACTGGTGGCTCGGGGAGACACAGCAGTGGAGGTCTGTGGGTGTGGTCAATGATGGGACAGCATACAGTATCCCAAAGGGCGTTGCCTGCTCTACCCCATGTCATTGCAAGGAGGGCAAGTGGGAGTGCGTCCCAGACCTTGCACTATCAGAACTCATTCAGGTATTGTTAGACCATAAACAGTGCCACAATGCCAACATGCATGACACCACATCCCACTCTCTTTTCAACAGGAACAACTAGCCACTCAAGCTGACCTCCTCAAGGCAGAACTGGACCGGGGATTGATGATACTGGGGGAGACTAACACCAATCCTGAGACTGCCACACAACAGCCCCAATAAAAAACACAAATTGATTGTAAAAACACACTTGCTCGCGTGTAAGCGTACATTGAAGTATTTATTACCACAGCGCTTAGTTGTTCACAGAGTCCTTGACAGCCTCTCCACCAAGGATGAGGGCAGCACCATCGTCAGTTTGTTCCCGAGGAAAGGTGTGAAACTGACTCCTCATCAGCTTGCGGAAAGTTCTCAACGCGTGTAGGAATGCAATCAATCCCCATTTGAAGGTGCCAAAGGCCCAGACAGCAGCAATGTAATACGTACGAGGCAGAGAAATGTCTGAACACACAGGAAAAAGTTAAGCATGGCAACATGCACATTTCAGGGATCTCATACACACCTCGGTGATTGATGCTGTCCACGATCCCCAAGCCCAGGAAAGTGACGGTGGCGCCCACCCCCACACTAATGCCCACCGCTCCTATGACAGCAAACGTGACGATCAGAGAGAGGTGGGCTTGACTTCGACGCAACTCTGTCCACCAGTATACATAGATATACTGGACCAAGCACACTGCTGCAAAAGCTGACGAACACAGGCCAAGGTAGGCTGCAGCTCTGAATGTAACAACTGACAATCACTTCTGCACTGACTACACACTGCAGACAAACCAGCCACCATGCATGCAAACACGATGCTTACTTGTTAGGGAAGGCTACATTGAAGACCACACATATCATGAGCCCCAGCACTATCCCTACACAGGCATACAAGGCCCGGATGATGAACACAGTCCTGGGAGTACAGCAGGAACAGGTACACATCTTCCACAGCATCACCTCTCTCTAGCTATGGACTGCAGCGTGTAGGCCCCCAAACAAACAAGGGCTTCATAATATCCTGCAGAGCAGGAAACAGCTTATGAATATTCATAAATCAAGTCTCGATGCAGTAGTTTGGATGGACCACTAGGAAGGGGTCTTCCTTATCCTCCTCTTCATCTCCCATGACAGGAACCAGCACGTGATCCTACCAAACATAAACAGAGCTTGGGGGCTCACTCTCCCCATCCCACACGCCCACACACTCACTTTCTGCACTAGACGCTCCACAATCTTCTCAACGAGAAGCTTCTTGGACTTGACTTCCTCCACACTGTCCAATTCAGCTTCAATTTCCTTGAGATACCAGTTGATAAGCTGGCTCTGTCTCGCACCACCTTCACCTGGGCCCACACAATCCCCCAGAATGAGACACACTGTTTCCAAATAACGAGCACCTACCTCCTCCATCCTCCAGTTGTCTGAGATAAAGGATGAGCAGATTAGCAATGGTCTTGTACTCCTCGTAGGTGACACGGACCACACTGACTGAAGGTTTCGCTGTTTTCTCCTGCTGGTCGTCACCAGCCGCATTAGCCAGGGGCTCCCCATTCTGGGAGGGCTGCTCTGCAGGCGCCGTCTCCTCTGCCTCCGGGGGAAGGATATCCTCCTCAAAGTCAATGTCCGGTGTCTCCACACGAATGATGGACTTGTTGAGCAAGCGGAAAGCTTCCTGCACATGTTTCGGCAGTACTTCATCAGAACAGGCCATCTTGGCCATAGCTTCTGAGAGACGAATCATGCTTTCCAGCTGACGTACAGTGATGCGCCAGGACGAGCGTGTGACACCTACACAGGAAAATAAAATCACTTGCGTCAACTTTAGTTCTTTCATTATTTACTTGGCGGTTTTCAGTTCACAGCAAACGAATAATTTACGAACTTCCACAACACACACACGCAATCACCTGAACTGTCCCGCTGTCGCAATCTCTTGTACTCCTCCACCATATAGTCCGCGCTGGCCTTGATGATCTTGGGCTTGAACTGACGAGCAAATAGCAAGTACCGCCGCACATCATCCTACACAACAACATGCCAGCCATGTCATGTCACTGTCATGTGACTCACCATGGAGTAGACCCTCTCCACGGCTTGCTCCTTGTGGGAGTGGAGGTCGACTATCCTGCGAGCTATGGCATAGTCTGTCACCTCGTTGCAGTCGTCAACCAGCACAAAGAAAAGGTCAAAGCGCGACATGATGGGTGCACTCAAACTGATGTTTTGCTAGAGAACAGGATGCCACAGTGATGCTCAGCAGAATATTCTATGCTAATGCTCACTTTGAGGGACTTTGTGCGATCATAGCGTCCACCAATAGGGTTGGCCGCTGCCAGGATGGACGTGCGAGCATTGAGGGTGGCCTTGACGCCTGCCTTGGTGATAGAAATGGTTTGCTGTTCCATGGCCTCGTGAATGGCCACCTGGTCCCGGTCGTCCATCTTGTCAAACTCGTCAATGCAGCATACCCCCTGCAACATCACCAACATCATAGTCTGGCCCAATTAGGCCCAGAATTTGCACCTCTTCCCAGCTATTCCCACAACAGTTAGCTGGTATTTGAGGTCAAAGGTGAGTGTAATTGAGACTAATAGTCTTACATTGTCTGCCAGCATGAGAGCTCCAGCTTCAATCACAAACTCGTGGGATTCCTCGTCTTTGACCACAGCTGCCGTCAGCCCCGCCGCAGTGGAGGCCTTGCCGCTGGTGTACACAGCACGGGGACTGAACTCCTCCACTTGCCTGGACAGCAACACCGGGGCTCACTACACCTGCCATGCCTGCACCTCCTAGTGACTCACTTGAGGAACTGGCTCTTGGCGCAGCTGGGGTCCCCCACAATGCAGACGTTGATATCCCCACGAAGACGAGTGCCTTCAATGGTGGTCTTGGGCACGCCCCCAAACAACATGAGCAGGACACCACGCTTCACCTCGTCATTCCCTGAGTCAGCACATTAATCTGGTTATGCCAGGGAGGAAGGAGGGCGGGGACACTCCTCACCATGGATAGTGGGAAACAGGGAATCAATCAGATGCTGATAGAGATTCTTGTCTTGACTCATTTCGTAAATCTTTGACCACTCGTAGTCTGTCATGTTCTTGCGAATATCTTCAGCTGTAGCATTCTCCCCAGTCAAATCCCGTCCTTCAAACTGCAGTAGGGTTTGGCGACTGTAGAGAAAGTGGCCCAGGCAGCGGATGGCTGGCTTACCCCAGGCTTGGAGGCCTGAACGGACCCTGCCAGGAAGGCTAGCCTGTAGTTGAGGTCCCTCACACCGAGTGCCCTCAGGCCAGTCACACCTTCAGAATTGTAGCCCTCGCCAGTCTTGACTCTAGTGGACGTCTCCACTCGCGCTGAACCTGGCAACGAGGAGGGAGTTAGGAGTGGGTGTGGCCATGGGAGGGGCTACAGACCTTCTATCCGCAGCTGTGCAACATCAGGCACCACAATCAGCGTCCCTATAAAGTCACACTTGTCCCCCGCCTGCACCATCTCCACAGACTCAGCACGCAGGATCACATCAAGACTGAACACCAAAAAATAGCTACTTTTCACAGGCAGAGAAAACAGCCACCAACATGATGCAGAAGCTTGGAGTGTTAGAAAATTGCTAAGCAAGAGGGCCCGATTGGCTGGTTGCTTTGTGCATGAAGAAGCAAGAGGTAAGTCAAGTATTTCTAAGCTGGAACACGCGCACACACACATCAGTGCACGCCTAGGGCAGTCTGCACCTCCATGCCACATATGCTGTACATACCTGCGGGGGATTCCACGAGGCACATCCTTTTGAGTTTCCTGAATCCTCACTTTCTGGAAATCCACAAAACAAGACTTGCTGATGTCCAGCATGAACCTCCTCCTGTTCTGGCACATGGGGTTCTTGCAGACAGTGGGCTGAGTGAACTTGAATTGCTGCTCCACGTCAGGGATGGACGTCTGGCACTCCAGACACAGGAACGTTCCCCGGATCAGCTCAGGGTACACGGGGTGCGTGCGGACAACCTGTCCCGTGATGCGCAGCAGCGTTCCCACCTTGCCTGTGGAGAGCTCTCTCACCCTGGGCAGGGAATAGCAAAGCAATGGGTCCCTCATAGCAGTATACAAACCAAATGACTCACTTGTGACTAACTGGGAAGTCCACAAAGGAAACATAGACCATCTCACGGTCTGTCACATTGGCTCTGTCTCTAGCAAAGTTCCTCAGCGCATTGCAAAGAAATGGAAACACACTGTAGGGGAGAGTGCAAAGGTCACTCTGTACTGTGTATGTATTTCACCTACACTCACTGATAATAGCGCTCCTGGATGAGTGTAGCTAGCTTCGTACTGTACTCCTCCACATCAAGAAAACTAATAGTCACCGAGTTTCTCTCAGGCCTGTCCAGTTGCTTCACATCTTCCAGGTATCTCAGCTCACCTTCAACCTTGAACCTGCAAATGTTATCAGTTAAAAACGCCATGGAAAAGCCAAGAAAATTTACTCTTCAAGAAAATCTTGAAACATTCTCTGCACCCTCTCCCCCACCACATCTTTAACAGTACTCTGGCTAGCCTGGACTCGACCAGAAACGTCCATCACTTCTTACTCACGCCTTTTAAAATTACCACCTGATTCCCGCCAAACCACAGACCTTTGACCCCCTTTGTCATTGCGCCACACCCCCATCTAAAATGGCTAGTTGGAAGAAGCTGATAGTAAACAAAGCCTTGGTGAACGCTGTGAGGAGGTACAGCACGAATGAGGTGAGCCATGCTAGCTGTGGTAAGGCCTGTAACCCTAGTGCTGGTGCTGTTTCAGCTGGTTGGGTTCGTGGGGCTGGGCAACATGGGAGCACCCATGGCCAACAACCTCATCAGTAAGGGACACAAGTTGGTGGTGTTTGACTTGGTCAAGCCTGCTGTGGACGCTGCTGTAGCTGCTGGTGCGATCAAGGCAGACAGCCCCTCACTGGTCAGGCCACAATGGTGTACAATGTAGCTATACATGTCCACTCTAATGCGTAGGTGGCATCTCAAGCAGACACTGTCATCACCATGTTACCTGCCAAAGAGCATGTATACGAGTGTTATGATGGCCCCAATGGAATCCTGAGGTACTGACTATTCAGTGCTATGCTGCATGTCAGACATTGAGATCACATCCTGTCTGCAACAGGTCAGTGCGCCCCGAGAGTCTATTCATTGACAGCAGCACCATTGACCAGAAAACAGTCACAGATATCTCGACAAAGACCACCCAGTGTGGTGGCAACTACCTGGACGCTCCTGTCTCAGGAGGTAGGTTTGGCATTAGCCGTAAAACCAGTAGTAAGTAATAGAGTGCTATGAGATACTGTGTGGGTCTGTTTCATTAGGTGTTGGAGCAGCCACTAAAGGGACGTTAGCATTCATGGTGGGTGGGGAGAAAGCATCGTATGAACGCGCAGTGTCTCTGCTGGACTGCATGGGCAGAGCAGCCGTGTACTGTGGGGGGCATGGCTCAGGACAGGCGGCCAAAGTCTGCAACAATATGCTGCTGGGTGTCTCCATGATAGCCACTGCAGAGGCCTTGCAGCTGGGAATAAAGTAAGCACTCACACAACGATACAATGGCACTGTACATTTTGCAGAGCTGGGGGTGGCCTAAACTGAAATGTCAACCACTCACTGATCTACTATTAACTGCAGCATGGGACTGGATGCCAAGACCCTGACTAGCATCATAAACATAGCCAGTGGACGTTGCTGGTCATCCGACACCTATAATCCATGCCCTGGGGTGATGGAGGGGGTCCCCTCCTCAATCAACTACCAGGGGGGATTCAGAGCTGCTCTCATGGCAAAGGTCAGAACTAATGGCGCTATATATATACTTGACTACGCAATGCTGTGTTCATGTGTTTTAGGACCTGCAGCTAGCCATGGAGGCTGCTGGGAATCTCAAGGCCCTCACGCCCATGGGCAGCACAGCAACACAGCTCTACCAGCTCCTCTGTGAGCAAGGACACGCTGACAAAGACTTCTCCTACATTTTTAAGTTTCTTGAAAAGACCAAGTAGCCAGAAGAGCCAAGAGCTAGGGGTTCTTTTATCCAGTGTCAGTTAATAAAAATGATATTCGAATTGGCATTAGTCATCACCTGAAGAGTCCTCCCCAGCCATCATAATCTCCCCAATGTCTGCCTTCAGAGGAAGTAGGTCTAGTTTGGGAAGAGGCGCAGAGAGAGATGACCCCAGGGTCAACAGATCATCCAGAGATTTGCTAGAGGCCACAGGCTTGCAACCTGTTGACGAATTCCAGTCCTCACAGCATGGCCAACTCAACGCAACCCTTTCTCACCTTCTGCCACAGGAAGAGTGGCAGTGCTGGAAGAGGTGGGTTCATCAGAATCTCCACCACTACTCCAAGAACCAGGAAGGGGAGGGGCCTTGAGATCCACTGGCAGTACAGCCTTTGTCTTGACTGGAGGAGAACCCTGGGACACGTTTGAACCCACACATACATGGAGATGAACAAGTGTAGAGTCATTTCCTACCTTGCTCTGCAGAGACACTCCTTTCCTTTCTCGGACCACCTTGCTCGCTCCCACTTTGAGTTTCTTTGGAGCAGGGCCAGCTATGCCATGGGACATTGCTTTCCTCTTGCCGGGGACTGCTGACTCAGCAGAATGCTTGGGGCAAAGGGAGATGCCCGAGAAGATATCATGAACCGTGTTGCTGCACTTCATGAGCGTGTCAGAGTCAATCCCAGTGCAACGAGGATACAGCTTCTGACTGCTCTCACGCCACTGGTCTAAACGACACCCATGATCACACAATGCATCCCAGAGCTGGGTAAAACTCACGTTGCAGGCAATATCTAGAGTAAGGAAGGGTCACACTAGCACAATCCTTTCCACTGCTGCACTGCAACTTGTGCCGTTTCTTCATCACCACTAAACTCCCCTCTTCCTCATTGTGCCCCAACAGAACATGTGCAACACTAGCTGGGTCCGTCTTTGCAGCCTTTAAAAGAGTCTTAACAACAGGCTTAGCCCCGAGAATTCTCTGTTCTTGGCACGTAATGCTACGCTCCAGCAATGAAATCTGTTCCCTAATTTCACTTTTAATAGCCATTTCCCTTTCCAAAATACTTAAATGGCCATCCACAGATTTAGTAATAGGATGATGAGGTGTAACTGAGTAGTTGTGGGAGGACACTCCTGTACTATCTAGCAATGCTGGGGTGAAGGTGTGCATTATTTAGAATTAAAGCTAAACTGCACCTTTTTTGTTGAGCAAACGTTGCAACACAGTCAGTTTCTTTGATATGTTGGGCAATATTGACCCGTAGTCAGCATCCAGGAGCCTGGTAGATGGGAAACGAACCACATTCTGACTAGCCTGCAACGACATCGATTCAAACAAAACGTTTCGCAAACGAGGTTATGACGTTGTGGTCACATGGACCAATCAGATTGCTTACATTTTGCCACAGTGACTATAAAAAAGCAGTGAAGATAGCACTGCGGTTCATTTCTCTCTTGATTTTTGTCCCTGTCTTTGTTGCACCGGTATTTCGCCATTTCTTTTTGCCTTTGGTGCGACTTTAAGGTTGCGTTTGACGAGGTACGCACAGTAGACTGCCTACATTCCATTGCAAGCTATCTTATAGCTGTCACTGGAGCGAGTCGACTCTCTTGAGGTATATTTTTTGACTGTTCTGTCTGTACTATAATATGGAGCTAGTTCTCCTGTTCTGATAGGTGTGTAAATTTAGTATGCTCTTTGGTGTATCTGCTGGACTACTGCAAGCATTGATGGAGTTGTGTGGAGAGATGCCCAATACTGCAAACGAAGGGAAGCACAAGTCTTCCCCAGTCATTAGTTCCGAGAGTGACAAAGGTGTGGATCTGACGGAGCAGCCCACCTCAGCAAGGAAGCGTAGAAGGAGGGGGAAACATCGTCGCAAGTGGAAACCATATTCCAGCATGACGTGGGAGGAGAAGAGAGAGGTGGACGCTCGTGAGGCAGCACGTGTGGCACGCAGAGAGGCCCAGTTGGCCCGGAAACCCAGTGCCCCTTGGAACACCACCCAATTCATCATGGAAGACCACGGCTGCAACGAGGTGAGGCTGCCAGCTCCCCGGGCCAGCCGCACCCTCTCTCTGGAAGAGTCCCTCTCTGAGGAAGACCTGGAGGACAGTCCTGACGACGACCTGTTTGAGCAGCAGAGTCTCCTGGAGCAGGACTTTGAGAGCACATACCAGGAGGTTGCGTCGGAACGTTTGCAGGGCCTGAGCAAGGCAGAGCTGGTAGATGAGTGTCTGGTGCTGGAGAGAGAACTGAATGCTGCCAGGGACCGTGGGAAGGAGGAAATGATCAGGATGGAACAGGAGGTCAAGATATTGCAAGTTCAGTTAAAAACACTCCAGGAAGAGAACATTTTGCTCTACAATCAGCATCCGATGGCAGCACTACACAAACTGGCTCAAGAGCAGTCTGCGCAGTAAAGTCTGACCTGCTGCCTCGGGTTGGAATCACTGCTAAATCTACTCCCGTCCCTCCCCTCCCCCACTTTGTCAAACAGTGTTGTATAATAATGTATGACGTGATGATGTAAATCATGGTCACAGTTTAAATTTGAGCTAGTCAACCACTTTATGACAAATTAAACTTTTTTCAGCGTCTGGCTATCAATCCTTCATTCACCTTCGCTGAGGTGGGGGCTGGTACGCTTGAGGAGGAGGCTGCTGGTAGCCCTGAGGAGGAGGCTGCTGGTAGCCCCGAGGGGGCGGGGCACCATAGTATGCTCCTGCAAAGCAACAGGTATCACTGTGCGTGCTAGGGGTGTGGTCAGTGGCCCGTACCTTGAGGAGGTGGGTACTGTCCCGGCGGAGGTTGCTGGTAGTACTGCTGTTGGGGGTACGGCTGTGGGGGGTACCCCTGAGGAGGGGGCTGCTGCACAGGGTACCCCTGAGGGGGCGGAGCCTGGCCGTATGGAGAGTAGGGCTGGTAGTAGCTCCCCTGTGGTTGCTGTTGGGGAGGAGGGGCAGGGGCTGAGGTTGGCGGTGGCTGCTGGCTGCTCATACTTGGTGGTGGAGGCCTAGCAGGAGGCTGCTGAGCAGGCTGGCCTGCATAATAAATACACGATCACCAAGTGGTGGGCATCAATTAGAGTTCTATTACATACCAGGGGGGCGTTGATACTGAGGCACTGGGCCGGAGGCTGCTGGAGGCTGGCTTGCAATGTCCTTCTGCAGATCCCTACATGCACCACATCAAATCATAATTACAGGGGCCCCTCTTCCTGAGAGTGTGACTCTTACTTAAGTAAATCATCCTTCTCTGTCTTTCTGGCGAAAGTGAAGTCACTGACTTTGTTCTGGATCTTGAGAAGGAGAGGGGTCAGGTCATTGTAGAACTTTGTGCCTTCAGTGAGGTTAGCATCCAGCTCCATGAAGGCATCATAGCCAGCAGCCAGCTCCTTCAGCATTTCCTCCCGAGCATTGACCCCCCGGGACTGGGTCTCGCGGGTGAACTGGTCATGGGAAGCCATGATGCGCCCAACGATCCCCTCCTGTTTCTCCACACTCTCGGAGACCTGCTGCTGCAGCAGCCCATACTCTGCCCTCAGGTGGGCTTCAGAGATGGACTCCTCATCCACATCCCCCAGGTCCTTCAGGGCTTGCAGGAATTTGGGGATGATATCGGCCACAGGGTCTCGCAGTCGCTGTTCCAGGGTGTCTCTCTCTGCCTTGAGAGTGCGGACCTCTTCCATCAGAGCCCGCAGTTCCTGGACACTCTGGAAACACCAAAACACTATCACACCAGGTTGGTAGTGTGTGATATTTAAGCTGATGGCTCTCCATGCAGGGTTTGCCCTTGGATGATTTCGGCTCAACATGTACCTGATTGTTATTGGAGGCAGCTGCCTGGGTGCCAGCGGCTGGGAGGGCAGCCGTGATCTCCGCCTCAGACTGGCCAAGCAATACCATGACTTCTCTGTTGCTCTGATACTTATCCTTCACAATGGAGTCAGCACGAGTGGCATTATCCAGGATCGTCTTGAACTTTGCCACCTATACGAACACACACGGGCAGCTCCATGGAACAGCTACAGTTTCTAAATACAGCCACCCTCACCTCTTTCTTGAGAGTCTCTGTAAGTTTGCTGGATGTCTCTCGCTTCCATTTCTCCTTGAATCTTTTCCTGAGCTCAGAGTCCTCTCGTTCCTCCTCCTCTATCATTTTGCTGGTCTGTGCACAGCAGCATGCTCAAGCAACACCCCACCACGTGGCCACACACGCTCACCTCGTTCAGGATCTCCTTGTTCCTCTGCAACAGCTCTGGAAGGCCATACAGTTTGGTATCAATGGTCCCCACGCCACCCTGAGTCTTAACAACATTGGCCTTGTCCCTGATGGATTCTGGCAGCTCATTCCCTCCAGTGTCCTCAATGGCGGCAGGCAGGTTCTTGCTAGCCAGCAGCCTACATGCACCATGGACTAGTACAGTTCCTATGCTGACCAACCACTTACTCATTCAGCACATGTGTGGCGTCCCTCAGTCTCTCCAACTCCTTGGAGACCAGCTCCTCCTTCTTGCTCGTGTACACAGTCACAGCCTGACTCACGGAGAGCGGCATCAAGTCCTTGAACAAATCCTGGAAGTTGGAGGCGGGGCTAGTGAACTGGACGGGTTTGGCCAGGGTGGCTTTGCCCGGGGGTTCTAGAGTGTTGAAGTCTGGGATCAGGTCGTTGTAGATGAAATTATTGTCTTTGGTGGCCTGCTCAAAGTCTCGCTTGACAGTAGAGGACAGCTCCTGCCATGGCACACACACAGCATCAAGCACTACACTACTACAGAACTAGGCAATACATACGTAAGGTTTGAAGTTTCCTTCCCCTCTCTTCTCTGCATCAGCCAACAGAGAGGTGGCTTTCTATTCATGCATGTGCACACAGGAGACACACACAGAGACAGAGGGATGTTAACCATCATGCAATTCCAACCCAAGTGCAAACGCACACATACACACCTTCATTCGAGCAACTGTTTCACCAAAGTTCTTGTTAGCTTGTGCGACCAGTCCCATGCGGTGCTGGGCTACGCCGTGCATGTATGCCTGCTTAGCAGCCACAGTCTGAATCCATCCCTGTAGCAGGGTACACACCAGCACATTAGAAATAACAAGCACAATGTCATCACTACCACACCAAAATAACTCCGCTACAAATAAGGCACTGAAGGCTTCGTACTTGGAGAATACTTGGGCAGCGTGTCAACTCAGCCCAACCCAGTTTAGCATACCTTGTCCCACATGGACTTGATGGAGCCCACTTGCATATTGCTGAGTGCATCAGCGTAGAGGTCAGCAGCCTGCATAGCTATCTTAGCAATGACCTGGTCCTTGATACGATCTACGAGTCAACAATCACCTGATAAGCACCCACCCCTTCATCAGTGTGGCTTACCTTTTCCTGCCTTGACACAGAAGCTCTCCTGAGCTTGTGCCAGCATGAGCCCTACCAGGGCAGTTGTGCACTCTGCGGAAAGGTCAGGGGTCGGGGCTGTCTGGAGATGTGCAAAGACTTGCTCCTGGAGCAGTTGGAATGTGCCGGCAGCTCCCTGCAATCGACACCACCAATCATTTCCTCTAACTCAGAACACAGCTCCACTCACCTGAAAGTGCTTGGCAGCATTCTTGAGCCCCTCGTCGCTATCAAAATTCTGTGACTTTGCAATCTGGGACTGCAGAGATCCAATGTTGAACAGCACACAGCACCTTTCATACGTTGCCGTGGTTTCAGCTGAGGAAGAACGTTGATGACAGCAAGGACGACTGAAACTTGCTCGACTTACTTGCTGACTTGCCTCCTCCACCAAATATACCCCCTTTACCAAAGGCCTCACTCCAAGTGAACTTGATTCTGATCTGTAAACAAAGGTGTGGAGTGCAAGCTAATGGGAACCAACTATTAGAACTATGTCCCATCATGTGATGATGGCATCACACCTGTACATGCTAAAACAAGGATTGCCAGCAACCACGCCAAGGGTACATTTGCAATGGAATCGCTCACTAACCTGTCCTTCCGTCATGGGCAACTTGTTCTCCATTGCACCGAGCTGGTCGTAATACCTGCACACAATCAGTCGCTATAGCGTCACCAAAAACATCAGCCTTTTAGTTGCAAGCCCCTCACCTAGTGATGAGATCCAGGCCTGTCTCATGCTTGTCTGGAGACCTGACAACAGTGGACTCCCTCAGCATGGAGAACTCCTTCACACACTCAGCATAACGAGATGGAGTGTCATCATAGTTGTTGCCAATGAATCGGAGGAAACTCTTTTCAAAATCCACACTCTTTGTAGGCTTGGAGGGCACAGCCAGAAAACTCTGAGATGCCATCTCGTCCAGACAGAGGAGAAAGAAATAAATGAAGCCAGAGGGCCAGGCGAGAACTGCAGAAATACTCCCTAGCTATGACGTAAGGGCAATTGTTGATCACATGACCTTGGTTATGGGGGGGATATAATATGGAGCTAAATTTGACCACGGAATTGCCTTGTTTGGTCAATTGGGGGGCCATAGTAAGAGCGCCACGTTTTGAGTTGATTTGTGTGCCTCATGGCGAAATGAGTATGGCAACGTCGTTGTAGCATGAGCGGAGATCTAGTAGGATAGAGCTCACTAGACTAGAGGAACTGTAAACTGAGCAGGCCCGGCATCTATTTGACTTCGCCCTCAGTAAAGCGCCAGCACTAGTTATTGAGAAAAAACTGTATGACGAAAGACTCCGAGTGTCCTTGAGTTGAGAGGGTAAAACCAAGCTATCTAGGGCTGCAAAACGTTGTTTGTGCTGTCACTGCCGGCCTGAACCCTACTACTGTCTTAAAGAAAGCTGCTTTGTGTACACCTCGAGCGGCTACATGCTGAACCGTGCACCAAGAAGCATCTTCACACGCACTGCAGTGCCACTAACTTGCTAAAAAAGCCTTGTGTCTGTCAAGTTTCGGGCCAAGTAAGTTAGTCAGCAAGGCTAGCTGTACAGAGAGGTGGGAACCAGTAGATGGAGTGAAGGAAGGTGATCCAATGCCATCACAAATTTCATTGAGAACATCTCCAGTGCAAGTTGGACAGAACTCAGGGCATTTTGCTGGAGAGGATGATATGAAAGCAGCTGCTCGGACAGTTGGCTCTCTCCTGGTAGCACACAACGCTGTCAGAAAGCCACCACGCAGTGATGTGGCTTCTGTAAATTTTAATGGTTGTGGCAAGACCTATGATCTACTTTCTAAAACCAATGGTACTGGACTCGTTCCATTTGCGGTTTGTGAAGCAAACCACAGACACGTCAATGGCATGGTGGAGGCGCCCCCCTTACCCGTAGCACCTCCCCCGTGCAAAACACTCGGAGAGTCCAGTAACGAGAACACGACCCAGTCGCCTGCACCATCCAGTGAGTCTAATAGGGACTGGCTGATGTGTCCAGACTTGGCCATTGGCTACAGTGGGTCCCTGATAGGGAAGAGGATGGGCTGTCTCGCCAGTAAGCAGAGGGACTTGGAGCATAGAGTGGCCTCATTACAGCGCAAGGTTCGCCTCAGGCAGATGAATGTGGCACGCTCTCACGCATGCAAGCAGCTTGCTTTTGAGCAAACTGACCAAGCCAGTTTGAGCATGGAGGAGAGCTCTACGGCCTCCTTCAATGAGAGTGACTGTTCAGTCGACACCCATCCGTTGGAGAATCGAGAGGTATGGCCTCTGCCTATCCAGGTGGATGGTGCTAGTGACGATACCTTCCTACTGTCTCACCAAGAAGTGGTGAGAGGACGAGAGCCCTCTCATCAAGCGGCTGTGAGAGAGGGGGAGCCCTCTCATCAAGAACAGGTGGCGAAAGAAGAGTCCTTGCATCAAGTGGTGGAGAGAGGGGAAGAAGATGAGAATGGTGGAATGCACGTGGAGAGGACCAGGAACCAAGACTCGTTTAGCTCGCTTGACTCATCGTACATGAGCAGTGTGTGTAGTGAAGGCGAGGAGAGAGGGTCACGGAGTGTGAGAGCCCAACTGGCTGCCCTCCAGGGAGTGCTGGATGGGGAACTCACTGACTCTTCTTCAGACGAGGAAGGAGAGGAGTCAGCTGACCACCTGGACCAGTGAGTCCTAGTTCTAGCCCTGCCCTGCCCAGCATTTAGTACCTTTAGCTGTTGATGAGCTGGCCTTAAGGACCTAGATCTGTTTATTCTGTGGCCTGAATGCCTGTGATGTGGTAGGGCTGTTCAGCCACCAAATAATGGCTATACACTATACTGTAGCAGAGTTGCTCAAATACAGAATTTCTGTTCAGGGGAAGTGATGACCCAGAGAAGGGCTGTAGGATCATTCAAGTAGCTCTCTCCACCCCTCCCACTAGCACAGCCAGTAAAGCATGTATTCATTGTCTGTTGACTCTGGGATAGTCAGCATGAATTTACTTGACCTTCATCAATGAGTGCCTTTCTTTCCATGCTCTTATATAGGCATGATTTGAGGACTCTCTGGGACGACACGCGTTTGGCTGTGGGATCTCGGTGGGTGTGGTTACAGAGACGAATTGCTGAACTCAACAAACAGATCTATCGACTGGACCACCGCATGAAGTGTTCCAAGCAGGAGAAGTTTGAATTTGCTGCCCCTACACAGCCCTCTCCAGCCAAGCCCGTTCTGCCACCGTACTTCTCCATCACCAACGGCTCTGTGCTGGAGCATCTGCGAACAGCCAGCGCAGGAGGGGGGCTGATAGCTATGGGGAAGGCTGCAGGAACAGCAGCGAAACCCTCTGGCAACAATGGCTTCTCTCACCACCCCCACCACCCGACTGGGCATGCCCACTGCCTGCCACAGCTCCTCCTCCCCGATGCACTGCTCGGAGCCAAGCTGCAAGTGAAGGACCTGCTCTCCCCCTCACATGTGGACAGGAACATTCTCTATGTGGACGATACCAGCTGCACTGCTGCCAGAACCAGGTGTGTGTGGGGCCTTATATATAGCCTACCATCTGGACATATATAGCTGCCCTGTTAGGGAGTGGAGTAATGGACCGAGTGTGTGGTACTGAGAGTGAATTATGTTGCTTCCATAGAGCATTACTGCGAAGACCAAACAGAAGAGTTGTAAGCAAGAAGGTCGGGATCAGAATGCGCAACTCTTCCCACCATACTGCTGATGTGGCATTTCATCCTCAACTCTCCATGGCACATGGTGAGCGGACCTGCCTTTGTGTGCGTGTGTGCATGTTGGCTGTGTGGAGTGAGTTTCGTGTGACTTGGCATGGCAAGCTGACATAAACAGTTCCTCTGGACCATAGCAGTTATAATCATGTACATCATGCCTATACTGTTACCAACATGTGATCAAGTTTCACTATGGCCAGGTGGAATCTCATTCCATTACCCTATGTATCTGACTCCTGTGTGTGTGTTTGTTTAGAACTCCCTTCTCGTATACCACTGGACTGTGCACTCAAGCAAGTCCTTTCAGAGCACTCTTATGCTCAGCTCCCCCCACTCAGGAAAAGGTAAGGAAGTGGCTTAATCTTGCAGTGAGCTGGCACTGAATCAACTATTCTCACTCCCCCTTAGACGGAAGGCAGCCTCCTCCCTCCCTCACCTCTCCACTCCTCTTTCTCAGGACTCCGAGCGCTGTGGATCAGCCAGCCCCAGTCCAGTGAACACCCCACACTCTCTAGACTCAACCAGAGGTATGTCCATAGAGCTAATTTGCCGAATACTCTCATTCATATGGATGCATGGTTCCTCCTTTTCACAAATTGGTGAGAATAAATTCGGGTCCTTCCGATTCATGGCTGTGTGGGTTCTGTGTGTTGAGTTATGTCATGGTTATGTCATGCCGTGACTGTCCATTACAGAGTGGTCGGTTCACAAGAAGAGCTCTCTGGAGTCGTCTGTTGGCAGCCCGTGGTCTCCTGGACTGTCTCGCCCCCTCACCCCCAGCTTCACCACCCCCCTACAGTCGGCAAGGAAGAAGCGTGTCACCAACTCCACACCTCTCTTTGACATTGACAACATTGTGATCCCGTACTCCATGGCAGCCAGCACACGTCTAGAAAAACTTGAGTACAAGGAGATCATCACCCCCAGCTGGAGAGAGGTCAGAGGTGATGGCTGTAGTGCTGACTCAGCAGAGCAGGATGGAGAAAAGACCCGGCGATCTCCCTCTGCATGTTCAGACACCTTCATCCAGTCCGGTGTTAGTGGTGTTGAGGAAGATGTCAGCGACCAGGCTTACACAGCACGCCACAATCGTTGCGAGCTCAGTGAGAAGAAGAGGTTCCTCAATTTCATATCAGGCAGTCAGCGCAAGAGAAGCCGACCTCAGAGCATGACCCTGGCTGAGAGTGGTGCTGTCATGAGTCCTCCCCCTCCACGTCGCCTCACCATCGCCAGCCCTAGTCCCAGCAATGCCGAGCCAGACGTTGTCCCAAACCTGGTCCATGTGGTGGTGATGCCATGGCAGCCCAGAGTGTTTCCTCTAAACGAGACTGAGCAAGCAGCATTGGTGAACCCACCTCCTCCCCCGCCCACGGTGACTCGACCATCCTCCCCGCCATTCCACACCCCCTCTCAGACGCCAAGTCACACCTCCTCTGCCCTACCCACCCCTCTGGCCAGTCCCCGCTCCACACCCAGCGAGGACACCCCAGCAATGAGCCCGGCAGAGTGGGCGGTGGTCAACGCTCACTTCCCTCCACCCCCTCCTAGCACAACACTCTACAACCACTGCCCCCTCGGCAATGCTGCTGACTCAGCACTTCTAGCATCACCCCTCCCTCACAACCCTATCATCCTCAAGCTGACAAAAAAGACTTGTTAGGAACCTCATGTTCTGTGCTGTTATTGTGATGTGCATGACTATTATCAGTGACGACCCTTTACCATTTTATGGTTCTTACCTCTCTCTTGACGTGGCATCAGGACATGGTGGGCTGTTAGTTATGACTGCGTGTACACACTGAAGTAGTATGAGTGAGTAGTTTACTATGGCCAGTGTTGGTGGATTGGAGGAGCACTCAGACGGAACAATACCCTTAGCAGTGTGCCACAGCTCTCTCAACCACAACCAGGCTGCTAACAGAGGCTCCCTCAAGCGCAGGAACATGAAAGTGCCCCATACAACAATCAATGGTAGGCTATCTGCTCTCCTTAGTATGTTGGCTAACTGTGTGGACTGTCTTTC
>JAAGOD010012040.1_pt1 | contig 19859 bp, 41 predicted proteins | sample 8389681 | NCBI WGS metagenome assembly JAAGOD01 (sample SAMN13964374, study PRJNA552185) | sponge metagenome | biome: deep-sea hydrothermal vent fields; feature: spots directly above weak diffusing fluid; material: seawater and sediment | host: Tedaniidae sp. KZ-2020 ... | reverse complement strand
GGATTGGGCATACTATGCATTATATGTTGGAGCATAAAATGTTGGTAATTAAGCAAGGGGCCAAGAGGGAGCTGCTGAGTCAGCAGGACAGGGCTGGAGGCATGGCTAAGGTGGATAGCATAGACAGCAGCTCCACCAGTTCTGGCATCAATTCCATGGATGGTTTAGAGTGCGCTGAGGAACACAAGTCTCTGGACTCTGCCAGCGACCACGAGGGCTCCCCACTGCCCCATCACCACACCCCTCACCACACCCCTCACCACACCCCCTTGAAGCGGCAGCCGTCCAGCTCCCCTGAGGGCAAACGCAAATGGCAGGCCAGGGAGATGGAGAGCATCGAGGAGTACCAGTGCAGGAAGAAAGTTCGACACTCAGACATGAACTACACTCTGGACTTCGGTGAGTTCCCCTCTGATGGTTAGCTTAGGAGAGTGTCATGGTGTGTGTGTGTGTGTGTGTGCAGGCGTGCTTCCCCAGATGAGTGGGGAGGAGAGGGTGATCCTGATTCAGCAGAGACTGCGGGAGGTGCAGCAGAGATGGACGGACCTCAAGTCTGAAGTGGCGTACATTGAGAGGAAGAGAAGGAGAGCCAGGCGCAAGGAGAGAGAAGGTATGGGGAATGCAAAATCCTAGCCGGCTCCACTGACTGCACTGGTCTGTTTCTGTAGCTGCTCAGTGTCACAGTCATACCCAGCCCGAGGCCCCTTCGGTGTGCAATCCCTCCTCTGCTGACCATGCCCCTAACTCCACCCCTTCCTCCTCTGACTCCTCCCAGCTTCACGCCTCCTCCTCAGTCATCTCCTGCCATTGAACCCTGCCCCCTGCCCAGATGAGTTGTAGAGTACTGTACAGATGGGATTATATTATTCTTAAAGCCAAGCTGCTGCTGGGAACCTCAGTGAAAACTACTTTTTTGTTTCATGAAATAATCTATTAATTTTTACTCTGCTAAGGCCCCTCCCCCTGTAATTGCTGCTCTTTCCCTGTTATTATAGTGTATCATTCTCCTCCACTTTTTATACGGATATTCCACTCTTATTCTTATTACACTACTGCTGGATAATAAGTAATGGATCTTTTAGGGGGACAGAATGGGGCAGATGGACAAGACTGTTCATGATGGCAATGATCACAACAATCTTTTCCCCTCAATTTGGAAAATTGATACTGTAAGTGCAAGGTGGCAGGTGTCTCTGCTTGGGTGTAGTATGTATCATCTTCCACTCCAAATAAAAAGAATCTTCAGCAGTACAATAATGAGTCTCATTGAGAAGTGATCAAATTGTTTTTGGGCAATGAATGACTGGAGTATTGAGCTCTCCAGCAGGTCTGGTGCTCACACAGTGGCGTAGTAGCCTCTGAAGGTGTGTTGGATCCTCAGCCAGATCTCGTATGTCTGCACAGCCAGAATACTGAGCCTGGTTCTGAGTCTCCAGTAGAGGGCAGTGGTCCAGGACTGTGTGGCTGCCACCTGGTGGTCCCCCAGGGCCCGCAGACAGCTCTTGGCCATGATGAGGTAGTTGGAGTGCTGGGCCCCCGTGCCCAGGGAGTGCTCGATCCCCCTCAGCAGGTCGTTGGTCTTGAGCACCAGCACCAGCTGCCGGGGGACACCGTCCAGCAGCTGGGTAATCTCGGGAAGGTAGTGTGGAATGTTCAGCTGAATGGCCTCCATCTAGCAAATATTGCGAATGCATCTAACAGTTCAAAGCTGTTGTCAATTTCCTGTCTGAATTTTGCCCCACCACCAGCTGAAATTCTCACTTTTTGCATGAGCCCACTGTGCAGACTACTTTGCTACTGACCTCATTTTTGCTCCTGCTGGAGTTGGTGATGCCTGACTCAATGTTGGCCCATGCCCTTGCTGTGACCACGCATGCCAGCAGTCTGTAGAGGGGGCCTGCTTGCAGCTCCATGCAGTGTTGTTTGATGGCCACCTGGTCCTCCTGGATCAGAGCCTGCCACAGTTTGCAGTAGCTCACGCGGAAATCATCACTCAGCTCCTGCAGCAGGGAGAGAGGAGGGGAGGGGGGATCAGTACAGCCCTCTGGAGCCCGTCTGAGGGGCCTTGGGACTCACACTATACAGTCCATGGTCCAGCATGATAATCTCCAGCTTTCCATTGGAGCCGGTGTCTGTTCTGGGCTTGGCACAGCGCACCAGGATGTTCCCAGGGTGGGGGTCACAGTGCACGAACCCACGCTGGAAGATCATCTCACTGAACAGCTGTCCCAACTTCAGCATCACCTGGGTGGGTGGGGCAGGGTGTGTGGTTAGTCATCCCTATGGTGTAGACATGGTCACTACGCACCTCCTTGCCATCAATACTGTGCTTCTCAAAGTAGCCCTGGTCTGTGACCTTTGCACCCTCACAGAACTCCATAGTGAGCAGTCGTGGTGTGGTGAGAGTCCAGTGCACCTTAGGGGCCTACGCAGGGAGGGGGAGAGGGGAGGGGGAGGGGGAGGGGGAGAGGGAAGGTGGGAGTGACAGACCACCACACCACTACACCCAAACACTTCATACCCTGGCAAAGGTGAGGTGTTTGTAGGTTTGTGTGAATCTGTCCTGGTTGCGGGCCTCACAGCAAAAGTCCAGCTCTATGGGAAGGTTGCGCCTCACTTCGTCTGCCAGCCACTGGAACCGAAACGTGGGGAAGATGGTGTGCACGCTCGCCACCAGGAACTGAGGAGAGAGGAGGGGGAGATCAGATATGAGGGATTCACAAACCAACACAGCTCACATCAATGGTGTCCATATCAGTGTAGCCATTTCTCCTGACATCAGGGTGCTGGATTTTGATGGCGACTTCGCTGCTGTCCTCCCGCAGCCTGGCACGGTGGACCTGGGCCAGGGACGCTGCCCCCAGGGGCTCAGGACAAAGGTCACTAAACACCTCGTCAACTGTGGTAATTGCAAGAGGGTCTGATCAGGGGGAAGATGTGCATGTGATGAGACGCACATGGTCTCCCCAGCTCCTCCTCCACCACCTGGACCAGCCTGTGGAGTGGGGTCTGCGGGGCCTCGCTGTGGAACAGCTTGAAGGTCTGCACATATTCCTTTGGCAGCAAGTACTCCAGAGCCCCAATGTGCTGTCCCACCTTGATAAACAGCCCACCATTCCGACTACACATCTCGCGCAGTCTGAGAGCTGACCTCAGGTGGACCTGAATTCACACCATTGGTTGCACGGTGGTCTCCCAGGGCTAGCTACCAACCTTTATAATGGTCCTGTTGTGGTCCTCTGTGCCCCAACACACATTTCTCAAGGACCACTTGTAATCCAGTGCCACCCAGAATGCCTTCAGACCACATCTGAAGGTGATGGAGTGTATAGAAACAGGTATAATGGGGACTTACTGCATTTGTGGCTCTGCCAAATCGGACAACTTTGAAGGAGGAGCACCAGGGGTTGTTGAGGACCTGTGTGTGGTAGCACAGTGCCCCCACCGCACCACTAGCAGCAGCAGCTAGACCCACACCAAGCCCAAGTCGTTGCATCTGCATCATCAACAAGTTTGAGTTTCTTGTTTTACCCTCATCAGCAAAAATGGGGGGGTGGACCACCACGCCCACCTGAGGAGAAGGTGTGCTCCAATTGGAAATCCCTTGCAGCTAGCTTGCAGAGAATGTCTGCAAGAACTGTTGCATCACTGTTAGTGAGAGGTGTGCGCTGGACTACCAGCCCTGGTGAGTTTGAGCTAGTTGTGAGCTAGCTGCACACATTTTTCTCATCATCCAGCTATGCTGAGGCAATATTTTGGTCTCTATGGCAAAGTGAGGGTGTGTAGGATCATATATGTAAGTGTATACACCATTTTGTACTGATGCCATTGATGCGTTTTCCACTGCAGAACATGCAGACGGGCTATTCTAGAAACTTTGCGCGGGTGGAGCTGGAGATGACCCCCAAGGGAGCCGGAGAGCTGGCAGCTGGGCCTCACGTGGTCAACCAGTTCCCTGTGGAGGTAGGCACAGTCAGGCAATGGTACTGGGGTCACCAGGTGAAGTAATTTGCATTCCAACAGGTTGTGTTTCAGGAAAAAAGACCACCTCCTGAACCTGAACCTGAACTACAAGAAAAGTCACAGTGAATCATTCCTCCACTGATATATAGGACTATTTTTCCAGCAATTAAACTAAGTCATAAGCATTTATGCTGACTGTACAGTGTTTGCTCCTCAGAGTTTGCTCTCTTTATCTTCCTCGTCAGTGGTTTCCTGGAAATCCAACTGGTATTCTTCCACGTGGTGTGTCATGGTGGACACACGCTTCACTCGGGCCCCCAGTGGCTTCTGCACACGCCAAGCAACTTCACCACGGTCCACAGCTTGACCAGCTGAGGATTGACTAGTAGTTACACGTCCCTGCAGAGTGGGAGGGAGGGTGTGGGCGTGGCCATTCTTCCCCTGCGGAGGGGCAGAGAAGGTGTGGGCGTGGCCATTCTCTCCCTGCGAAGGGGAAGAGAGGGTGTGGGCGTGGCCATTCTCTCCCTGCGGAGGGGCGGGGATGGAGTGAGTGATGAACTGGCGCTCCCCATTGGTGAGGGTGGGTGTGGTCACGTCATCTTGGGGTGTGTTCTGTACAGGGAGTGTCGTATGGACGCAGTCCTCACTCCTCACCAGGTCGGGGGTGGTCACACTCAAACTGGTCAGGCTCGGACTGGCCAGGGTGGGGGTAGGAACATCACACCTGTTGGCGTCAAAGGTACGGATGATGTGTATCTTGTCTGATCGCATGGAGCCGGAGTAAAGCTTGTTGTGAACGCTGGCATCAAAACTGTTGGACCTGAGTTGAGGGTGCAGAATAGTGGACTTGTAGCGTCCGCAGCTGAGAAACTCCTTCCAGGACTCCCTTGCTTCCAGACTCAGCACACAGAAGAAGAAGAAGAGGAACACTCCTTGGAGGGAGTTGAAGGCAGTGAACAGGATCTGAGCGGTCTGGTGCAGCTCTGGGACAGTGAATGTCAGCACAGCAAACAGCCATGTCAGGCCAAAGAGGAAGAGAATGCTGGTTATACTGGCCATGAGGCGCAGGGTAGTCCTGACAGAGATTCTCTCCTGTCTGCGGGCAATGGTGCCCCTCATGTGTCTGAGCAGGATGAAGACCACCACTGCATAGAGCACCAGGTTCATCAGCAGGATGGCCACTATAGGGCCCATAAAGGCCACCCAGAACACCACAGCATTGCTCAGGAAACAACTGCAACAAAGCAAACAGATATCTAGTATAGATATAAGGGGAAATGGACCTTGAAGATATCTTTCTTCTTACAATGCATCCCTCCTGATGACAAGGTCGCTGGTAGGGTCACTGCCCTGGCTCAGGTCAATCACCAGTGGGATGGAGACAGGAACCAGAGGAACACCTAGTATAATAATAATTAATGGGGGCCTCCTCCTCGCTACTCCTGCTTACCCCAGCAGATGAGGGATACAACAATAATGAAGTTGCTTGAGTTTCGTTTGAAGACAAAAGTGAGTTTCTTGCACATGAAGAGTGCCTCAGCGGCCATCCAGAGCAGAGCCGTGAGGGCAAAGTAGTGGAGCAGAGCAGACACAGTCACACACCCTGCATACTCCTCAGTGGCCTCAACACCACACACAAACACCAACAGCATGCAGAACAGGGACACACACAGCTGAATGTGATACTTGGAGGCCTCACGATGCCTCAGCTTCCTTTGGAAAAGTAGTCAGCTATCTAGTAACAAGATTCAATCGGAATATTTCTGATCTTACTGGAAGGCCAGCATGGTGACCACACTGAGGAGCAGCCCCAGCATAGAGACAGCAGCTCCTATGTACGTGATAAACGACAAAATCTTGGTGAGCACAGCATTCTCCTCCACTGCACAGTCCTCTAGTCTGGCACAGATATCCTGGGGAGGAAATGGTTTCAAATCGTGCCAATGGAATGGTGCTTGTAGCTAGGCCTCACCACCAAAATGGCAAAGTTTGTCAAGTGTGTGCAGTGACATTGCACTATGTCGGCATCAGTATTATCAGTGAGTGTAGTGCAGCCATCGGAGGACCAGTTGCCCTGCCCCCCAACTGCAGTGAAGTCCCACCAAACACATCTCTCAGACCCATTCACTCGAAACCCCTAAACAGTGAGCCACATACAATAACACTTCACTATGTTTAGATGATCTTGCCTTGCTGGGTGGGGGGCTGAGTCTGAACTGGACTAGGACGGGAGGCGAGATGTTGCTGATAGGAAGCTGAGCACCCACAGTAGCGGCCACTACAGGTGAGGCCACCATGCTCACTGCAGTGGACGACGCTGAGTCAGCAGGACGTACAGGAAAGAGAGCTCCAGTGCTGTACAGAGTGAAGATGATACCAACTTGAGCCCCTTCATCCAAGGAGGCAAAAAGACTGGAGGGCAGGGCAATAGAACCATTGGTGTCACCAGAGGAACCTTCGGGAAAAGCACCCTGCACAAATGCTGGACAAGAAGCGATCATTTCCACAATGCTGTAGCTATGAAGACTAGTTCTTACTGTTGTTTCTGACTAGATAGGTCCTGCCAGTGTCCTGGAGAGTTGCTACTGCAGCCTACAGTGCAAGAAATATACTTCGCATCAGGTTCGTATATGTAGCTAGCTACCATCATCACATTTTCTGCAGCAAAGACTATTTGGTCAGGAATGGTGACGTTGAGAACCTTGGTGGGCTGGAGCTGCTCAGCGAAGTGGGCTGCACTCTGCTCAAATGAGCTTGTGATCCTGCATGCATGGCCAGGGATAAGGGGGGGAAGAGAGGGAGTGATGTGGAACAGCAGTCAGTAAGGCAGAGAGGGCTCCACCTAGCAATGCTGGTGCTGCTGGTATTGAGGAGATGAGGCTGCCATTGCTGGAGGGAGCTGAGGCTCTCCAGCACTCCTTCCACCACCTCCACAGGGATGCTCTCATTGCTATCCAGAGCCACCTTAGCCACACCATCAAGGAAGCTGGCCACGGCATCCAGCACTCCACTGCTCTGCTCAGACTGCTCTGACACCGTGTGCTGCAGGATAGCGGCTACCAATTCCACCTGGTCCTCATACCTCTCCTCCACAACCTGGCAGAGGAGGGAATTTATGATAAATCTGACAAAGTAATGACACATACTTGCTCATCCAAGACTTGTTTGATGGTATCAAGAGCGTTTCTGCATCGTGAGGTATTCACTGGAAGCCATCCACCACGGGCAGGGTTGCATGTTCTGGTGAGGAGCTGGCTAGGGTCATAAGCCACAGAGCAAGGCAAAGAGTAGGTCTCTCCACCAGCAACTTCAGGCCACGAATATTCAGTGTCCTGAAACTGGGTACGTTCAAAGTCACAAAATCCTGAACCTGGTAATGGAGGAATTGCTAGCACAGGATTAAAAAATGTTAATATTCCTACTTGATGCTTGGAAGCAGTAAAATTCTGAGTCAAATCTACTGAGCAGGACTGCAGCTAGTGCAGCAAGGTACTCTGGGACATTGTCTTCAGAGGAAGGAACAAAGCTGATTATCGCACACTCAAACCTCTCCATCTCCCCGTCAAATGGCGTCCTGATAGGGAATGATTCATCATAGCAGACTCCAGGAAATAGCTTAGCATCCCACCCTTTGACTTGGTGACATTGAACCTCCTGCTGACCAGGAATATCAGTGCTCAGAACAGAGTACACCTGAAGTAAAAATGGTGAGTTAACATAACTTTGTTTCTTGGCTAGCTCACAATTTGTTCAATCTCCTGTTCGGGAGAGATAAAGAGAGACGTTTCAACAGTGAATCTCAGGTAGTCTGCAACTCGGACTGGTCCAACTTGAGCAGGTGCTGTTTAAAACAATGTATCATTAACAGCAGTCCACATACCAAGGTACAGTGAGCTACTTTTCACCAGGAGTTGTACACTATGAGTGAAGACTAGGCCTCCACTGGTCACAACACAGCTGTACTGCCCACTATCCTCCAGAGAAGCTCTCTTTGTGCTGTACACTGGAGCTGACAGGCAGTACGGTGGGGACACACCACTCCCTCCCGTCTCATTTAAACCTGAAATCACAAGTTCCCTTCTTTTGAAATTTTTGTCTAACTTAGCAATTACCTATCTTAACGGTGAGATTGGTGACAGGAGGGTAGCTATCCTTTTCTACAATGCACTCCAATGAGGCACCTCTGTTTTCTTCCACGTAGAAAATACCAGATTCTACTGGTGGATTGAAGGTCACCCGAGGCGGAGCTAAGAGACGAGAGCATCATTTAAGAGGCGTGAGACACTGGCTGGTCTATGCTTACCTAAGCATCCAATACTCAAAGTGCTCACGCAGATAACATTTGGTTCCTTGATCCTGTCGCACTCACTCAGATGCTCCTCCATCCCCGAGCAATTGAGTGTCTGGATGAAAGGTCGGCCTGAGGTGTATATTCTTGGTGTCACAAAGCGGTGCTGAGCAGTTGTGCTGTTTTCAAAAGCCGTGAAGCCAAGAGAGCGACAAGCAACATTCAAATCCTCCTCATCAAATAGATTATTACAGGCACGAAGCCAGCGATTCTCAAAGCAAACTTCCAAGTTTCCAGTGGCTGTCGTGCGCGTCTGACTGCTGAGTCTCACATCAAGATCTCGACATATGGGAGCCTCTGTCGTGGTCATGGTGCTAGCCATTGTTGCTGGAATCCCTGTGGTAATGGGAGGAGGCAGTGTTGTTGCAGTAGATACAGGGCTATACAGAGCTTCTCTGCTAGACCGTGCTGGTCTTTGTGGAGAATCTAGTGCATAAGATTTTCAAGGCTCATGCTGCAATTATGGGGTCAAGCGTCTTAATTTTAGGCCTTGTAAACTCTGCAGCTGATAGTATCATTTTAGCCAGCTAAATCACCTTCATAAGGTGGACATATGACTCCCACGACTCCAGTGAAGGCTCTGGTTCCAACAATTTCCACCCCATCACTGAGCCTGCCCAACACTCCAGACAAATCCGGATGTGTGGTGCTGTCGTCCTGATCTGCTGGACACAGGGGTTGCTCCCTGGGACAGTCTAGCAAGGACTGCGGGATGGCGCTACACTTAGGAGAGTCATACACTATGGGAAGAGGTCCCCTGTCATTAGGATAGATAGCTGGGACCACTGGGACCACTCCTGGTGATACAAACCACTAAGTGAGATGAAGCTAGCTCAAAAGCTTACTGTCAGCATACCTTTAGCATTGGAATTGAATCCTAAGTGGCGACATGCAACCAATGCATCCCTTGCAGACCAGTCAGTATCAAACACAGCACCCCAGATTCCATGGAAACAGATCTCTAGCCGGCCTTCCCTCACTGGGACTTCACCCACCAGATGAGGTGGTGGCACCAGGCGAGCAGCACCATCGGTGCACTGGACAGCTCCTGGAAGAAAGGCAGGTCATGTCACAGGTTTGAAATAGTTTCATCTGTACCTGTACAAAAGACCCCTGCAAAGTCCCTGGGTTCCTGGTCATACAGCACTGATACATTACATTGAGCCACACATGCTTCATTGCCGGAACACTGCACTTGAGCTAAACGACCTCTCACGTTGCGGAGCTGGGAAAATAGAGTGACACCAAGGTCCCGAGCAGCAGACAGGGGGAAACCAGCTGTAGTGGGAGGGAAATGTGCATGGAACCAGGTCATTCTGTCTCGACGAATGCTCTTCACCTGAACCCAGCCTTAACTCCTTGCATATAACAGTGGCTTCAAGGATTGTGAATGTGTTGAGGTCAACTGGAAAATTTCCTGAGCTACTGCTGACTTCTACAATCCCTTCTTCAGCCAACGGGCCACCAACAAAGGGCAAAACATCCCTTCTGATACATTCTAGAACAGTGACAGAGATATTGCTGGACAGTCACAGTGGTCCATGTGGAGTTGGTACCTGATGGAGTGCTGTCCTGTCTCCTCACCCTGGTAGGATTGTGGTCCAACTCCCCCTGTTCCAACAATGTCACCACCACCCTGTGATCTCCCGGCATAATGGAGATTTCAAACCTCTCCAAAGTGACATGAGGGTCGTCCTCATTGCTATAGGTAGGGATGTGGAGGCACTGGCTGGGCCTGTCTGCAGCCAAAAGTAAGCTTGGTGGGACTGAGCTGTGGTTGAAATCCTCCAAAGCTGCAAATCATGCTGCTTATGACTTTCTCTTCCAGGTATCATTAGCACTTACTGGTAGAAATGTCTAGGACCCTTAACTTGACCAAAAGATGCTGTGCTAATGAAGTGGGGGAAAATTTTGCTTCAATGCAGAGCACTGCAATGGCTCCTTCTGCCACCTCCACTGCAGCTGGCACAGCAAGCTGGATGCCACTGCCCTCCCTGGAGATGGTGACATTGCACTGAGATGAAGGGAGGTCGAGCACTGATACAATAATGGCAAAGGTTTTCTCCGTTGCGTTAATGGAGTGGCTGGGCAGCACTGCAATCTCCACACATTGCTGCTCTTCAGCCTGCACCAGCTTCAGCTCCATAACATGGGAAGGGGAAATATCAGTGCTATCTGAAAAATAATGGCAGATCAATAATAGCTAGCTACATGCTGCACTTGAGCATTAAACTATTACCTGCAGTGAAAAATTCAAAGTTGATACTAACGTTGAGTGGAAAGAAATCTGAAGGGAGATCTTCTGGTTCATCAACCTCAGCACAGACATCAACACTGTCTCCCTCAGTGACATCAAGTGGACCCTCAGGACTGATCTTGATCAACCCTGCACAAGTTTACAAACTACAGCTCACCAGCTAGCTAGATATGTTAGTTCTTACGAATTACCATGAGAGATGCCTAGGATCATGCATAAAGAGAGCACAGAGAAAATTAAAGAAGGCATCTTCCTTTTCTTGATTGAGCTTGAAGTGCAAAATTGCAAAAAATGTCCAGAGCTTTTTCTGCAGACCTTCACGTGTGCTACGCGCAGCGCCTTTATTGCTAACCTTTTGACCTTTTAGCTTGCACTCTAATTATAGGAAAACGAAAGAAAAATGTGAGAGTTTGTAGGAGATGAACATGGCAACTGTGTGGGGTGCTCCTGTAGGTTCTCTTTACCAGCATGTTCTGAGATTCTACAGGAAAGGTGAGTGTATATATGTTGTGTAGACTGGCAGGCTTTTATGTGTCCACTGACTTCTCCAGAGAAGGAGCAGATTCGTTTGGAATACAGCCAAAGGATGGAGCTCCTTGCCTTGTTCAAACAAGTGAAAGTAGGTCCCTATTCCCCTGACAAGGACTCTGACACAGGATACTTTGATGTGGTTGGAGCAGACAGAAGGTACACATGAAGTAGAGTTGCTTAAGATCTTCATGTCGTGATGTTGAACTGTAGAAAGGCTTGGAAAGCACTCGGAAGCACGTCTCAGGAAGAGGCTCAGTGTCGTGTCATGCAGCTGCTAGAGGGGGCATGTCCACAGCTGAAGGAAGTGGTGCTGAAAGCTATGAAAGAGGAAGAGAGACTAAGAGAGCAGCAGAAACCTGAGGAGAATGGGTAAGGAGGGCCAGGAAACTTATAACAGTGCTGCAATTGGCAATTTCTGTAATGTAGTCACCATGACACCAACCAAGCAGCCACTCCAGAGCAGAATAGCACTGGAGAGAAATCCAAGGTTTGTGAAAGTTTGAGGTAATGCATAGACTGGAATCATTTTTGACGTACTATAGGAGGTGGTCAGCTCTGTATCTCCTGATGGTGTTAGAACAAACACAGCAGTCTCTCCTCCTCCTGAGCCCCAGCCATCCCCCCACACGGCAGCACTGGCCCCAGCCGCACTCTGGTGCAACCCCAAAGCTGCCAAACACTTCATTGCTCAGCTTGGCTCCCCCGGGGGCCAGGGGGCTGGGACTGCCCCCCTGACCCTGGCCCCAGGGGAATCAGTGGCCGTCCAAGTGCCCACCAGCCCCCACGCCACTGCTGTATTCTGGGAGTTTGTGACGGAGAGTGGGGACATTGGGTTTGGGTTGAGCTTCCAGAGAGGGAAGAAGCTGGATCGTCTTCTCCCTGTCACTGTGAGAGACTGTTCTCAGGATCTGGTGCTGGGGAGACACCAGTATCAGGAGCAGGGCGTCTATACACTGGAACTTAGCAACTCTCACTCAACTCTCTCTAAAGTAGTGCACTATAGGGTATTTTATCAAGCATCATGATGTACATAATGTGTAATCACCACACACCAAAAATTGTATTTTTATTGTCAATGTTCTAATTGTGGGGCTTACATGAAATATTGAAATAACTAGTCAACAAAAAGAGAGATCGAAGAAGAATTGGTTTTGTGGAAGCATCTCGCCGCCACAGAGGGTTTGAAAGCAACCACATCAGCTTAGCTGTCGATTGTGGTTTTATTCGCTGTGTTGGATCCTCCCACCTCATCCTGATCTCTGCTCTGGAGGAGGATGCCTTGGTTCTTCTCCATCCCGGAGTTCCTCAAGAAGCGAGCCTGCCGCTACCTGCTCCAGCACTATCTGGGCCAATTCCTGGAGGAGAAGATCAGCTTGGATGACCTCACAGTGGACCTCTACAATGGCACTGGCTCCATCCACAACATCCCTCTCAATGTGGAGGTATGTAGGGATGTGGCCGGCTAGCTGTGTGTTGCTGTGCTGTGGACAATGTCCCCTCTCCCTCCCTCCCTCCCTCCCCAGGCCATCAACAGTGTTGTGGAGAGTGTGGGGGTGCCACTGCGAGTGGTGTCTGGGTTCATTGAGTGTGTGACGGTGTCCGTCCCGTGGGCCGCCCTGCTGAAGGAGAGCTGTGTGGTGGAGCTGTGTGGCCTGACTGTCTGCGTAGCCCCACACAGGAGACTCAAACTAGAGGAATACAGTGAGTGCACACTGACTCAGCTAAATGATGAGTCAGCAAAGATCACGATTGTTATGAATTTGCATGTGCAGTGTCCATGACTGACTCTCTCTTCTTCAGTATGACTACCAGGTAGTTAGATATATAGCTAACACCTTTGTATGTGGGTCATGTGACTGATTGCTCCCTTGCAGTCGTCAGATGGCTGAGGAGGTGATCCGTGGTGGGGCCGGGGGTCGTGAGGACCAAGGGACGGGGTTTGAGGGCATGGAGGCACTCGCTCAGGCCATTGAGCTGGGTACGTCACTCCCTTACCTGAGTGTGCACTATTTAGAGCACTTCACTGCATACAGTGCTGGCTCGGGTTCAGATTTCCCTCAAAGACACCATCTTTCAAATCAACCACGAGCTTCCCGATCCCACTGTGGCCACCCGCCATTTCCTCCAGCTCAAGGTTGGGAGGTGAGTTGGTATTCCTTGTGCGTGGGCCTGCTCGTCAGGCACTGAGTGTGTGTGTGTGGTGGTGCAGGGTGGAGTACTATGACGAGATCAGCAAGGTGGAGTCAAGTGTGGACGGGGATGCAGCCATGCCTGCTCCAGCTGATGTTGCTGTGAAGGTTCTGCATCTCTCTGACCTCTCTATTGAGCTGGGCACCGCTCTCTCCAACATGGAAGGTAGGTGTTGGACTGTTGAGACTATACAGTGAAACCTTGCACTCTGAAAGAGAAAAAACCTCCCATCAAATTGCAAACCAAGCAATAAAAACCAAACTACTGGGTCCCATGTGTGTATGGTTCCACTGTTAGAGCCTGCATCACTGCCTCTGTGTGTGTGTGTGTGCAGAAGATGCGTTTACACGGGAGAGTGGCGGTGTCCCTGTGGCAGTGGCCAGTGGGAAGATCACGGTGAAGGTGACCCTGAAGCAGTGTGAGGAGGGCAGCACCCCCAAACTGGAGGTGGATGCTTCTCTGGGCATACTGCACGTGCTACTGTCTCCCCACCAGCTGGGGCTGCTGCAGGACATGGTTGAAGGCATAGCGGCTCAAGGTGCTGGAGACTAGTGCTGTGTGGGACTAGCCTCACTCCATGTGTGCGTGTTTGTGTTTGCAGCTGACTCGAGAGTGTCCGAGTTTGAGCGTCTTCCCATGGGTCAGAGTCGGCCCATCCCCCACGGGGACAGGGGCACGCTGGAGAGCCAACTGGCACATCACCAGCGGCTCCAGCAGCAGCGAGCTCACACCAACCTCCTGGATGCCGACCCTTGGGAAACCACGCCCCTAAAGCCACACACCCTGGCCCAGGAGAACTCAATGGCTGCAAGTGGTGGGGATCAGTTTTACTCCCTAGATCTCAACAGCTCTGGGACCCTGGAGGACTCCAGCCTGGAAAGGGGGGTGGGGCTGGGGGCTGCTGCAGGGCTGCAGGGGGTGCACAGGAGGAGTTTGGAGGGAGAGAACGTGCCTTTCCATGATGGAGTGGGGCTCCAGCAGCTCTCTCAGAGTCCCCCCTCCCACCAGCACCACGCCCCCTCGGGAAGAGTGGGCATGCCTCAGACCAAGTCGTCGTCCAGCTGCAAGTACACTCTGACCCTGAGTGGACTCACCGTGGCTCTCCTGGAGGCAAACCCCGCCCACACCTACACCACCTCTACTGGGGAATCCCCTACAGGAGGCTCCACCCCTAACCACACCCCCAGCTCCAGTCTGGACGAGGGTGGGCTGGATGCTGTGAGGTACTTTGAGCTGATCTGTGAGCTGCTGAAGGGAGGGATCAACCAGTACCAGCTGGACTGGCATCGCAAGGAGCTGGCCCAACTCCTCCCAGCCGACCACCTTATGTGAGTCCCTCTCTTGATCATGTGACAGTCATGTGACAGTCATGTGCTGGTGTAGGGTGTGGTTGTCTGTGCTGAGGGGAGGGGTGTGCGTGGTGGATGATGTGAGTTGGGAGGGGGAGCTGAGTCTGGGCTGCGGGGAGGTCTGGGAGTATCTCTACCACAACCATACCAGGATCAACCACATCACTAATCCAGTCTCCGTAACACCAGTAAGTCCACACTTTGGCACTTTGCGGAGTTTTGGGGTGTGGAACTTATTTAAATTTTCAAGGGAATGTGAAATTTGGTACATTGTAAAAAAATTTTCGTTAAATTTTTTTGTTTAGGTGGTTCAACTGCGTGGCAATGAGACAGTGACACCACCTAGACCAGGATTTAAACTCAAAGTAACCACAGCTCCTGACACCACTCGCAAGGTAAGTACTGTGGAGCTCGGAGATTTCTCCTCCCTCCCTCCCTCCCTCCCTCCCTCCTTTGATCTTCTCTCCTCCCTCCCTCCAGAAATCTGGTTTGGTGGAAAGTGACGTGGATGGGTTTGTGTCAGGCTTGCATTTGAATGTGGACCTGACGTTGCTGGACCGCATGCAGCTGCTGTTGTCACGGCAACCCGGTGCTCAGCAGGACGCTGGCAAGACATGGTCCCTGCATGGTGGCCCCAGTGTGGACAGGGTCAAGCACTCCCTCTACATGACTTCAAGCAACATCAATACCATTCAGCTGGTACATACGCAGCAAGATTGGGGAGGGGGAGGGGGGGGCAACTATATGGGAAGGGGCTATAGAACTGTACTACATTGGGGGTCTATAATCTTTTGCAGCAAAGACAAGCGGTGTTCAATCAAGCTGTAGCCCCACCCACATCTGGACATTCTAATCAGAGGTTGACTGTCCGGTTGAGTGGGGATACCATCCATGCCTCCCTCAGGTCAGCTGACGTGTTTGTTTGTTCGTTTTTGTTTGTGTGCATGTTTGTTTGTTAGTGTGATGATGAGGTGTTGTGCTGTCCACTAGGTTCCCAGTGCCTCACTTCGGGCAAGGCCAGCCCCCCCCTGCACCATGGATCACCTCTGCCCTGCGCAATGAGATCCTGTTTGCTGAGCTGGCAGAGTGGGCATTGTCCACGCACCTCCACCCCCAGGCCCTGGCAGGGGAAGCCCCCTACTCCCTGCACTACCAATTCAAACATGCGCAAGGTTTGCACTAGCAACAGGACAAGAAATCGGAAGGTGATGTTTTTCTTCCATTTTAGCTTCATTGAGTCTGGACGGCTCCGTGGAGGAGAGGGAGCCATTTCTCGTTATTTCAGGGCGAGTTTCTGAACCCTCAGTCACCAATCTCCCCACTATTGTGTAAGTTGCTATTAGAAGCCCGGGCTATTACTTGAGTATGTACGGTAAGTGTTTGTATGTACAGTGGTATAATGTCCGTGTGTGTGTGTGTGTGTCTACAGGCTGGAGGTGCGTCCTGACAGCGGGAGCAGCCTGGAGCAGAGAGGGGCAGGGCAGCAGCCCCAGCAGCCTCAGATGCTGGACCTCCTGGAGGAGTCCCTGCTGGAGAACACACCCAAACCACAACCATTCTCACAGAGAAGGTCCATGTTTTCAGCTGGGGCCATGGATGAGAAGGTACAGTGCAAGCCATGCATGGCAGAGTGTGTGAAATGTGCCATGTGCTCCAGCAGGGAAGGGCTGAGGGTGGAGAAGAGAGCTCGGAAGGAGAGGGAGTTCATTCCGAGGAGTTTGTGTTTCCCGGCTCAGTCTCGGAGATGAAGGAATTTGCTGACTGTGCATCCAGCTCTGCACAGTATCATTTGAACTGCTCTTTCCCTGATGTCAGAGTTCATCTTCCCAGCAAGCATTTCCTTGAGACCCTGTACAACAGGTAAGTACTGCTTCTCCTTCCTCCTTTCTTCCTCTCCCTGATGCTACGCATGTGTACGCATGTGTGTGTGCGTATGCAGGTTTGGGATGGACCTGGTGCTGTGGGAACCTGCCACGCCCACAGCAGTGAGCAAGGCCAGTGCCAAGTCTATCATGTACAGCTGCATGGACCTACTGCAGCCGGCAGCCACCAGCGAGGACAGATTCCTCATGTGCAAGTCTGTCCTCAAGGAAGGTGGGTGTGGGAGTGTAAGGGGGTGTGAGGGTGTGTGGGGGGGTGTAGTGGGTGAGGGGGTGTTTCTAGATGAGTTTTGCCATGCAGAGGATGATGATGATGACGATGATGAAGATGGTGCTGATTCATACGGACATGCAGTGGGTGGAAGTGTGGGCGGTGCTGAGGGGTGTGGTTTGAGCTATCTGGCCATTTCCCTTGAAGTAGAGGGAGGGATCATCTCCATGTTGCCAGAGGTCAGAGTGCAGAGTGCTCCCATGGTGTTGTGCTGAGCTCGTGTGTGTATAGGGTGTGGTGAGTAGTGATGGCCCCTCCCCCCCTGAGGGCAGCAGGTGTCAGGAGTCGGAGCTGTTCCAGAGTGCCAGGTTGGAGCAGCTTGTTGAGCTGAGTCCCCCCGAGGGCTCCTCACAGGGCCTGGGGGGCACCTCTCCTGGCTCCACCCCCACCAAGGGCTCCCTGAAGAGGGGCGTGGCCGTGCTGGAGCTGGCAGATGTGCATGCTTTCCTGGTGTGTGGCTTTGAGGGTGACGACACACACGACTATCTCTGTGTCTGGGTGAGTAGTGGAGAGAAGGCCCCAATCCCTCGGAAATTTACCAGCTGACATCTCTTCACAGGCTCAGGACATGGCCCTCTATCACCATGGCAACCTTGGATCCAATGTTACTGACTACTCCTGTGTGAACAAGACCTTTGACCTTTCTTCCTGTGTGGGATTGCTTCCTGTGTTTGGCCCCTCTCCTTTGGTGCGTCAGCCCCTCCCCCAGCTCCTCCCCCACCCCCTGCCCATGCTCTCTGTAGCCATGGAGACCAACCTGGACCAGCAGCACTCCACCAAGGTCAGCACCTCCCTGCATGTGGGGGCGTGGCTGATAGTATGTGTGTATGTTTGTGTGCGTGCAGACGAGCAAGCTGGCGGTGTGTGTGAGTGATGGCACCATGTTCTACCGTGTCTGGCCTGCTGGACTGGGCCCCATGCACCAGGTATGCCCCCTGTCGTATGCACTGGAGAACCAGCAATACCTTCTCTCTGTGCGTGTAGTTGGCCAGTTTCCTGGATTTGAAGGAGGAGGTGATAGCTGGCTATGAGCAGCCTTCAGTAGTGATAGAGCTCCATGCGCATCTCAACAACTGCTCCCTCGAATACCGGTATTCTAATTATAAGCATACCCAGTTCCCAGGAAAATTGAATTCTCCCCTTTGCCCCTTCCCTCCAGCCCCCTGTACCTTCCCATGGTGGCCACTCTAGTGCTGGACTCTGTCAGCGTGTCCACCAGCGTGGTGAGCGGTGCCCCTGTGCATGTGGTGAGGGTGGTGCTGGATGGGATGCACCTGCTGCTCACCCCTCACCCTCCTCACACCCCGCCCATGGGTAGGAGGGAGGGGCCACCTGCCGGCTGTCACAGTGTGTGTGTGCTGGACATGGAGTGGTTTGAGCTCACCCTAAAACACTGCAATAATGCTCTGCTCAGCAAAGACTTTCAGCAGGTATGTATAATTCAGTGCATGCTGCTAGTGCTGGAGCTGCTGAAAAATGTTTTGTGTATTATAGCTGTTTGCAAAGATGCCTGACGTCAGTTTGGAGTGTGCCAGCAATGTGCTTCACTTCAGGCTTTGTCGGGACTCCTGCACTGCACTCTGTGACCTCCTGCTCTACTTGTCGTCGCAGCGTGACCTGGCCCCTCCCCCTCAGCGCCAGCACTCGGCCCCTGTAGCAGCTGCGGACACACGAGGGTCCAAGTCCTCAATCAAGGCCAGTCACCCTGCAGAGGGGGAAGGGGTGGGAGAGACGACTGATATTGGCGACCTCATCTCAGATGCTATGGAGGATGCATCCCCCACCAGCGCTCAAAGGGGTGTGGCTCAGGGAGGCCACACCCATTTCCTTCCTTCTCCCCCCACGGGAATGAGAGCAGTGAGGGTGAGCGGAGGGGATGCTCTGCTGATGGAGTTTGACTCTGACTCTGAGGGGGAGAGAGATCACGGCCAGCCTTCGCCAGCTCCTCCAGGCACTGCAGCCCCCTCGCTGGCCAGGAGGAAAATGATGGACAGCCTGTTCTCTGATAGTGACGAGGATGATTTCTGTATTGTGACCACTCCCACCAGCACCAGAGTGGTGAGCCACAACCTTACAGTAGAACTTGCAAATAAGTACTGCTGAGCGCACGTCATCAAAACTCATACTCCGTGCATGATAGTTGTCACACTGTGCACCCTCCGCAGGCCCCCGGTGCCCAGCCAAAGGTCAAGTGTTTGTTGAAGGAGGGAGAGGAACTGGAGATTGTCGAAGATCACTTCACTCTTCCGGTATGTGCACATGCACACATGCACACCGAGTGCCACATCCCCTTTCTGTCCCTCAGGATGGTCAGATGGACCAGCTGCGTCGACCGTCTTCTTACCCCTCCCCCCTCACCCAGTACACCCTCAAGGAGATGTCAGTGGTCTGGCACCTCTATGGGGGGCTTGATTTCTCTGCTGAGGGGGAGGGGGGGAGAAGGAGGAGGGGGGAGGAGGGTGCTGGCAGGAGGAGGAGGAGGCCCACTGCCCTGAGCTGCTGGAGAGGTAGGAAGGATGCAGCCCTCACTGGGAACTCCTGGAAGTCTGGAGGGGGCGTGTCCAGGGACCACTCTGTGCTGGTGGAGGTGGAGCTGGACAAGGTGAGCTAACACTAATGCTGCGTCACATGTGCATGTCAGGGCAGTCTGCTGGTGCTCAGGTGCGCATGCAGCACGAGACATACCCCAGCAGCTACGAGCAGTCGTCTCGGCTGGTGGTGCTGGTGGGTGATGTGGAGGTGAGGGACAGACTGACAGACTCACACATCAACAAGCTGCTCTACCAGTACACCACAGAGGCCATGCCAAAGCAGGCTCATGCCAGCATGGTGAGGAAGCCTAGCCTCTGCACTTGCCGTGGCAGGGGGGACTATTCACATACTATCTTGTTGTGTAGGTCACTCTCAAAGTGTTGTTTACACAGCCAGAAATGCACAGTCAGCAGAAACTTGAGGAGGCATCTGTGTACCTGTCAGTGCTTCCGATTCGTCTGAATATGGACCAAGACACAGTGCTCTTTCTCTACGAGTTTGCACGGCACGTGGGTGGCTTCACTCAGTGTGAGTCCCT
>JAAGOD010053454.1_pt1 | contig 19883 bp, 20 predicted proteins | sample 8389681 | NCBI WGS metagenome assembly JAAGOD01 (sample SAMN13964374, study PRJNA552185) | sponge metagenome | biome: deep-sea hydrothermal vent fields; feature: spots directly above weak diffusing fluid; material: seawater and sediment | host: Tedaniidae sp. KZ-2020 ... | reverse complement strand
GGAATGGAATCGAACTCCAGCTCCCGTGTGATCACGTACAGCGGAGTCCAGCCGATACAGAGATATGTGGACCTCTTGGGAACCTTCAGATATGCAAATACTCTCGAGGAGCCAGGCATGGGGACAAGGGTCATGTCAATCCAAGTCTTCACACCATCCGATGTTCCAGGACAGGTTGTAGGGAGCAATGTGGCTGTCACCACAATCCAAATTCTCCCTCGCAATGACAACCTGCCTGTATTCTCTCAGCCATCCTACGCTGGAGTCATTGACGAAAATGCACCAGAGGGGACAGAGGTAGGGGTAACAGTGGCTGCACAGGACAGCGATGTCTCAGGGGGCACCAATATCACATACGCCACCTCAGACCCCCTGTTTTATATCCATCCCGTTGAGGGGACGGTGAGCAGCCGAGGGTCTTTGGATGCTGAGCGCACTCCCGTCTATGAGTTCACTGTAACTGCCAGCGACAACGATCCTCCCACTCCTCTCATCTCCTCAGTCACTGTGGTCATCAGTGTCAGAGATGTTAACGACCTTCCTCCAGTTTTCAACCAAACACTGTATTCTGTGTCTGTGAGGGAAGACGTTTCCACTGGCACTACTATCCTCGCAGTCTTGGCCACAGATGACGACGTCTCTGCAGCCAATTCCGGTATCACTTACATCCTAGCCACTCCAGAAGATGACGATATATCTGGTTCCGGAGCTGGTCCCATCGCACCCACTGATCTGTCTGGTGGCCAGGAGGGATTGCCGTTTGCTGTGGATTCGGCCACTGGCGAAGTCACTGTGACTGGACAGCTGGATTTCGATGAGGGTGTTGTGGTGTACGAGTTTTTGGTAATGGCCTTTGACTCTGGATCTCCTGTGCTCGATGCTTCGTCTCGTGTCCGAGTCCGTGTGGCAGATGCAAACGACAATGTTCCAAGGTTCACAAACCCCATTTTCTCGTTCCAAGTTGAGGAGAACACTCCTCCCTCCACCTCCATCGTCTCCTTTAGAGCTGTTGATGCAGATGCAGGAGGCAATGGGGAAGTCCAGTACTCGCTGCAGGGCACAGACACCTTCTCCATCAACCCGACCTCAGGGCTGCTAACCCTGAGGGGGTCCCTGGACTTTGAAACCAATCGCATGCACACCTTCTTGGTGGTGGCCACGGATCTCGGCTCACCTCGCCTCAGCTCTGAGGAGACAGTCACTATCCAGGTTCTGAACAGGAACGACAACTCACCAAGGTTCTCCCAACCTTCTTACACATTTGCTGTGCCTGAGAATTCAGCTTTCATGATCACAGATGTGTTGGCCAGTGATGCTGATGGTGACTCCTTGACATACAGTATGGTGTCGTCGATAGTTGGAATTCAGCTTGACATATTCTCCGGCGAAATCTCAAATCTTCCTGGGTTTGCCCTCGACTTTGAAATGCAGAGTTTGTACTCCTTCATGGTGGAGGTATCTGATGGTGCATTCAACACTTCAGCCAGTGTGGCCATTCAGGTCCAAGACGTCAATGATCTGCCACCAGTATTCACCGAAGAGGTGTATAGTGTCAGCATTCCGGAATCACTGCTGGTCGGGACGTCTGTTGTCCAAGTGCTAGCTGAAGATGGAGACACGCCTCCTAATGCTCAGGTGAGCTACAGCCTCCAGTGGCAAGACACCTTCAGCATCAATGAATCAACTGGTGTCATCTCCGTGTCAGGAGTGCTTGACTTTGATGGTGGTGAGACGTCCTATTTGCTCAATGTCACGGCACGTAACACGGCCCCTCCTCACTTCACAGACTCCGCCCTGGTTCAGATTGATATCCGTGACATCAACGATGTCTCTCCGGTGTTAGCTCTGGCTCAACCTAACGTGACCTTCACGGAGAACCAGGATCCAATCTTCATAGCCTCGGGGCTTTCTATCTTGGACGAAGATGGCAGCAGTCACCCTCTCACTCAGTGCTTAGTGGTGTTGGCTGGAGTCTGTGGAGCAACTGGGATAACTCCATGTCAAGAGACGGTGTCCGTTGATGAAGATCTGGCCAGCCAGATTGGAGTTAGTGTGGCGAGTGTGGATGGAGAAACTGGGCAGACTTTGACAGTTGCAGGAAATGCTTCGGAGACCTCGTACCAGTCTCTTCTCCAGACGCTGCGCTATGGCAACCCAGCTGCTGAGCCTGCCCCCGGGATGCGTTCTGTGACCATCCAGTGCCGAGATGATGCCTTCTCCAGCAACATCTTGGAGATCCTTGTATCCATCCAACTCCTTAATGAATTCTGCCCTACGGTTGCTGCCTCTCTCCGCTCCTTCAACTTCACTGAGGGATCCACCAGCTTGCCCATTGGCAGGATGGCAGAGTTGGTGCTCACTGATGAGGATTCCATACCTCACAACACCCTACAGGACCTCAGAGTCACCCTCAGCAACCTCCTTGATGCATCTTCAGAATCCATCTCCATCCAGGACACAGCTGGTCTTACGATCATCAACAATCCCACGGAGGGCTCAGGCTCTGTTGGTGAGGAGCTTCTCTTGACACAGACCCTCGTCCTGCGCAGCCCTGGTCGTCCAGCTCCTGTTTCTGTCTTCCAAAGAGCCTTACTTTCTCTCGTCTACAACAACACACAGCCCGAGCCCAGTGTGGCACAGAGACAGATCACCATTCTGCCTCTGGATCCAGCTCTCAACTGCATGTCAGTGGAGCTGACTGTGAATATTGTTCCTGTGAATGACAATCCGCCAGAGCTGAGGCTGTCTCTGACCGGCACTCTTCAGTATGTGGAGGAGAGCGGGGAGCTGGCCTTCGCAGCAGAGGCAGGACTAACAGTCATGGATGCTGACCACAATGGCCTCTTCCCCATGCAGTCAGCCACTGTCAATCTGGAGGGGATACTGGACACAGCGAATGAGGTCCTCCAATACAGCACTTCACTGCTGCCAGCTGGAGTGACGGCATCAGCCTCCTCAGAAGGTAGTGATCCAATCCATTACTGCCATAGCAACAGCAGCCCAGGAAATTCGCCTTTGGTATACATTTGCCATGGCATTGCCGTGACATTTGCTATGGAAAAGCAAATGCTGTAGCTACTACCCCTCTAATCAAAATTATCATTTTTGTTGTGTCGTTTCTGCAGGTTCCAGAGCCTCCCTCCAGTTCAACGGCCAAGCCAGTGTGTCTGATTACGAATCCCTCCTGCTCTCCCTGACCTACCTCAACAGTGCCAGTGAGCCCACCTCAGGGAACAGATCAGTGTCCATTACCCTCTCAGATGGTGTCCACCAGGACGTGGCTGCTGTCATCATCATAGTGATCCTGAGCAACGACAACCCCCTCAGCCTGGTGGCTGACACCCAGACACTGACCTTTACGGAAGGAGACGCAGCCATTGATGTTGGGCGGCTGAGTGGTGTGACATTGGTGGATGCAGACAGGGACAGCATGGTCCATAACCTCACCATCACCCTCACAGGCAGTCTGGAAGAAGGGAGAGAGTCACTGGTCGTGGACTCCTCTGTCTTGGGAGGTGGTCTCACTCCTTCAGTGCTCATTCAGATAACCCAGTCCAGCTCACTGCAGAGCTATCAGGTGAACTGCAGCAGAATAGAATACCTTAAAGCTACAGCTATTAGTGATTTCTAGTTTTTGGAGCCACAGTTTGGCAAGCAGGGACAATTACTCAAAATAGTTTTTTTAATTTTTTTACTCTTCCCTCCAACTCCTAGAACTTACTCAGCACCCTTCGTTACACATATGTCCCGAGAGGGGAGGAGTTACCAGGATCGAGGGAGATAAGGATAACAGCTTCAGACGGCGTGCATGCAGCCTCCATCCTCCTGGGGGTCAACGTGGTGATACTGAACAACAACCCACCAGTGTTGTCATTCGGTGGGAGGGACACGGCAAATTTCATGGAGGGAGCAACCATACCAGCACCAATAGGTAACAGTTTGTCTTTAGGCAAGTAGGAAGCAAATTTCAGCAGCCCAAAAGTTTACACTGCATTGGGTGAAATTCATGACTGTTTCTCTTCTAGGCATGGTGTACCAGCCACGGATAACGGATGCTGACAATAATGAAGTGTTTGGTTTGGAGTCTGCATCAGTAGCTCTCCTTGAAGTGCAGGATGTTGAAGAGGAGTATATCATTGTGTCCAACACCACCATTGAGGCCCTCTCAACTTTGGGAATTTCAGTATCAGGTGGGTGAAAAAAAGAGAAAAAGACAGCAGTAACTTCATTCCCCATTTTTTGTTATAGTTTCCAGCAATAGTGATCTTATCACCTTCCTTGGGAGTGGAACTCTAGCAACATATGAGTTTGCTCTTGCCTCAGTGGTCTATTTCAACGAGGCTATTGAGCCCACATTGGATCCAGCCAGACTTGTTCAGTTCCATGTCTTTGATGATCGATACGCCAGCAACATCACAGGCTTCGTAAACATCTCCTTGGTGAATGACAATAACCTGACCCTCGATTGTGGCGCTGGGCTCTTCAGCTTCACTGAGGGTTCAAACACCCCTGTCTTTCTGGCTGGGCTCCTCTCCCTCTCTGACCTTGATACAGACCACACCGTCTCAGAGGCATCAGTTGAAATCACCAACGCACAGCTGGGAGACGAGATTGCAGTGAGCTCGAGTCTCTCCAGTTTCATCCGTATCCAACAGAGTAATAACGGAGCTCGTGTTGATCTTTCTGGAGAGGCCATGGTGACAGAGTACCAGGTATGGATAGCTAGCTATTCACCTTCTTTCGAGCATAGCTATTTCATGGATATTTTTTTTTGCCTAAAATTTCAGAATGTTCTCCGGAGTTTGACCTTCATCAACAGAGAGAGTGAGCCTTCCATGGTGCAGAGGAGCATCCACGTGACTGTGAACTCACCTGGTGACTCGCAGTCATGCAGAATACTCGTTTCTCTTCTTTTTGTCAACGACAATCCTCCCATTGTTGATTTGAGTGGGCCTCTCCAGCCGTCCATCAACCACACCGCGTCACTGAACTACAACTTCATGAGTCAGGCCAGTGTCCCGATAGCCTCCCAGGATGCCACCATCACTGATCTGGATGCTGATGGAAGAATTGAGAGCCTGGAAGCCAATTTGACAGCAGGTTTTCCAAACGACGGGATCTTCTTGAGTGAAACCAGTGGCTGTCCCATTGATAACTCCAGCACTTGCCACTTAAGGTTAGTCACCTAAAACTGTCCGGTGTCAGGATCAGAGAACTAAAACTGCTTCCCCCCCCCTGTTTTTCAAAGGTTGTCCACAAGATCGTGCATTTGCAGCAACAGTTTGGGGGTTTCTGCTGATCCAAATATTCTCACCATCCAGAAGATGCGCTACAGCATTGTGATCTCCCAAGGCCCATCTGGGACCTTTTCTGCCCAACAGTTTGCCTACATGCTCAGAAACATCAGATTTGCTCACGACCCCATGCGCCCTCTAATGGACCAGTACGCAGCTTACATCTCAGTGTCTGTCTATGATGGGAGCTTCTCCAGCCCCCTGGCCTTTACGAGGGTTGATGTATTCATCACGAACATTCCCCCAACTGTTCTCATTGGTGGACGGACTAGCACCTCTGTTTTGATGTTTGACGGCGACACTGAGGTCCGGATTTTCCAGCAGGAAGACAGCCTGATGTTGCTGGAGGACACTTTGACCATCCAGGAAGTTTCAGTCACTCTGACCAACCCTGCTGACAGTGAGGAGCGGCTCAGAGTGTCCCCTCCTACCAACATCCCCGGCAACATCAGCATCACCAGCATCAATGGCACCACAGTGCTGTTCACAGGGCCAGCCTCCCCTGTAGACTTCAGCCAAGCCCTGACCGAGACTGTCATCTTCCATGAGTATCTTCCCATGCAGGGCATCCTACAGGGAGAAGGAGTGCCAAATTTAGAAGACAGGTAAGACTGTACGTAGTTGAGACTACCATTACTTCATTTCATTGTTGCTATTGTTGTTATTATTGAGTTGTTGTTGCTGTTGCAGAGTTATCACCATCCAAGCAGTTGATGGGGACAGAGAAATGGGCCCCGTATCAACTGTGATTGTGACTTTTGACACTAACTGCACAGTTCTGCGTGACCGCAATGGGAACAACCTTCGCATTCTGAAGATCCCTAACCCTGAGATAGACCCTCGGCGTCTAGAGCTCTGCACGGCCATTGGAATAGAGAGAATTGAAATTATGAATGACATGTCCATCACGAGTCTTAACTTCATGAGAAACATCAGGGTAAGGCCACTAACGGAAGGCCGCTTCATTTCATTGCTCATTACATTTTTTTGTTTTTCTTCCATTTCCTAGGCTGTGAGGGACATAGTTATCGCTAGACTGAACATCACTGACCTCCAGGGCCTTGAGAACATAGGCACCTTTGGCAACGAGCTTTCCATCGAGCAAAACTCGCAGCTGCTCACCCTGAGGCAGCTGGGCTCGAACCTTCCTGACAACTATCGCACGGTCATCAGAAACATTGGAATCAGGAATAATGAACGGTTGGCTGATGTGGAAGGACTGAGGTTCATACAAAGAGTTGATGGTGAGTTAGTGGCCTCTGTCATGATAAATCTGGTCTCCCTGCAAACGGGTTCCCCAGACCAAAAATTGTCTGCCAAAACTGGTCCAAGTTGCAACGTTTTCTCTGCATGCATGGTTTTGGTTACCTAATAGCCTTTTTTCTGGTGTCCAGGTCTCCTTGCTGTTCAAGGGAGCAACAGTTTGGTGAACGTGTCAGGGTTCAGGAGCATAGAGAGAGTGGGGACACTGGTCATTGCCAACATGGGCAACATGCTGAGGGACTTTGATGGCTTCAACTCCCTCTTCGAAGTCTCCATTCTCATCATCACCCGGAACCTGGTGAGTTGGCATCTTTGCTTGAGTGGTGACCAAAAGCAATGCTTGCACAGCAATGTTTGAGGGAATTTTTTTTTCCTTCAGTTTCTGGAGGCAATCTCTGGGTTCCAAGGCCTGAGGCGCTTGGGAACTTTCCAGCTCTCTCACAACCCCCAGCTGGTCAGTATTGATGGGTTTTCTGGTTTGCCGAGAGGACAAGTCACCAACCTCTACCACAACAACAACATGAAGCTCTGCTACATCCTGGGACAGCTTGCAGACAGAGAGTACTGGATGGTATGTCCACACAAGACTGTCTTGTAGTACAATTTTGAAGTGTTGTTTCGTTCATTTTTTCCCCTCCAGGATATTGTTACTGGGTCCCTAGTGATAACTCCTGAACCTGACTGCAGTCTCAGGGGATGTGAAACCTTGCCAGACCCCCTCTGCCTGAACAATGGAGTATGCGTGGAGGTGGCTGACGGAGAAAGAAATGGTTTCAACTGCTCTTGTCAGGCTGGATTCTTTGGCACCGGGTGCCAGTTTGTTGATCAGTGCTCAAACACTCCTTGCTTGAATGGAGGAGAATGCTTCATCAATCTGCTCACTCCCAACCAGTACACCTGCATGTGTGCTGATGATTTTGACGGGGATAACTGTGAGATTCGTATCTCTCCATGTGATGCATCTCCCTGTACCAATGGAGGCACCTGCCAGGCATCAGCTGACAGCTCCTTCCAGTGCTTGTGTCCTGGAGGCTTCACGGGTGATGTTTGCGAAACGGACATAGACGACTGCGAAGGTGCCCCCTGCAATGCTGGGACCTGTGTTGACGGCATTGAGGGCTTCTCCTGCATGTGTCCTTCTGGACTCACCGGGAGCACCTGTGACATACCAGTGGAGTCTTGCTTGCCCGATTCATGCAACGGCAGAGGAGAGTGTGTGCAGCAAGGCAGCAGCATCACGTGCATTTGCAACCCAGGATTCACTGGAGATACTTGCTCTCAGGACATCGACGAATGCACAGCCCAGCCATGTCAGAATGAAGCTATCTGTGTTAACTTGTTCGGCAGCTTTGTGTGTGAGTGTCCACCTGGTTTCACGGGAGACTCCTGTGACACAGACATCAACGAGTGTCTAGTCCAGCAGTGTCAGAATGGTGCGACATGTGTCAATCTCCCTGGTGGCTTTGACTGCATGTGTCTGCCAGGTTTCACCGGAGCCCTCTGCGACATCACCATGAACTTCTGCTCCAACGACTCCTGTGGCGCCAATGGAAGATGCATCTCTTTGGTCAATGGCTTCGAGTGCAGCTGTAATCCTGGCTTCACTGGTGCTGCCTGTGAGATCGACATTGATGACTGCACACCTACTCCATGTCAGAATGGTGCCATGTGCGTTAATGGTCCTAACTTCTTCACCTGTGTCTGTGACTCTGGCTTCACTGGAACTCTCTGTGAAATTGATGTTGATGAGTGCCTTAGCTCATCTTGTGAAAATGGAGGGACTTGTACTAACAGGATCGGGGAATTCTCCTGCGAATGTCCTCCTGCCTTCACTGGACCAACTTGTGGCAACCTTACTGACTTCTGTGTCGGTCAGACTTGCTACAATGGAGGCACCTGCAGGAGCACAGAGGATGGATTCCGCTGCAGCTGCCCAGGTGGGTGGTCGGGAGATCAGTGCCAGTTTCCAGACAACGTGGTGGCAAAGCTAGACTCCTGCGGCTTCACAATGGCAAGAGACATGCTGTTTGACGCAGGCCTGGTGGACAGCAATGGACCTCTTTCCCTCATCCGAGGTTCTCCTCCCGTGCAATTTGAGTACAATTTACCAGGGGCAAGAGGATTCTACTTCTCCGGCTGGATATGGCAGACAGCAGGCACAAATGCTATTCTCTTCTCCTTCATCGATGAGTCCATTGGCTCACTGGGGCAGTTTAGTTCAGACTTGGTCAACCAAGAACTGAAGTTTCAATACGGTTCATCTCAAATGATTTCTGCAACTTTTGAGGGCGTTCCTCTCCAGCCAAATGCATGGATGCACATCGCTTTGGCTGTATTCAATGACAACTCTGTTCTCATCAATGTCGATGGAAGATACTCCCGGAGACAAACTTTGGAATCTGAGGGGTCAGGTGAACGCCCAACGGATGCCACAGCTGGGTTTGTAGTTCCAACCATTGCAGCTTTGAGTATCGGTAGGGGAGTGCCAATCGAGTCCACTTCCACTGTTTTCTTCTCTGGTCTGGTGAGAGGCATTGCCATCAACAGGATTGTCGAGGACCGCGAATTCTTCAACCTTGATCTCCTCCAGAATTGCACTCTTGGCTGCATTGGAGGAGAATCTCAGTGCTCGGGTAACGGCCGCTGCTATGACCTGTTCGGACTTGACAGGGTGTGCAGGTGCCCTCATGGCTTGACTGGACAGAGATGTCAGCAGCTGCAGGATCGCTTCACCTTTGATGGGTCTGGCTTTGCTCGATTGAGCACCCAGGATTCTCTGGACAGCATCAGCTTTGACTTCAAGACGAGTCAGTCATCCGGTGAGATATACTCCCACACCAATGCCTCTTCCCAGCTCCAAATACTGCTTGGTAATGATCGTACAGTTGAAGTCAATAAAACTTACTGTGATGGAACAGCCAGCAGCCAGGAAGTTTCTGGTTCCCAGATCCTGAGTGATCTTCAATACCACAGTTTCTCTCTGTCTGGGAGTGTACAGCTGGACGGAGGTACCCCCGAAGAGATCCCAGCTACAGCATCACCCTCCTGCGACGTTCCTTTCATGAGTTCAGTTCTTCTTGGTAGGTTTGAAGCGGAGGACCAGCAGAGCAATGGCTTCCAGGGATGTCTGAGAGACATGACTCTCAATGGCGACCAGCTTGACTCCACCCTTGTCCAGCTCACCACGGGAACGCAGTTTGGGTGCACTCGTGACACAGCACAGTTCTATGGACTTTCATTCCTTGAGCTTCCACGGTTCATTTCCAGAGAGTCTCAGATCATTTCTCTCGGATTTAGCACGCAGGCCCCCTCAGGCATCTTGTACTTCAGCACAAGGGATGTTGGAGATGCCACTGGGGTCACACCCAATGACTTTGTGGCCATCCACATCCAACAAGGACGAGCTGCCTTCACCTTCAACCTCGGCGAGCAGAACCAAAACGTGGATCTCCGAAGCAGTCAGCTGGTGAACGACGGGGAGTGGCACAGGCTGACTGCCGTACAGAACGGCACACTGGCAAGTCTGTACCTCGACGGCAACCTGGTGCGAGCACAGTCCATGGGTCCCCTGGAGCTCCTTGATACGACCAGCAACGTGTTTGTGGGAGCGATTCCGGCTGGGACCCCAACAGCTGGATTCAGCCCTGTGGCTGGGTTTGATGGCTGCATCAGGGACCTCGAGCAGAATGGAGTAGCCGCTGACCTCCAAGATTCCTTGAACCAAGTACATGTCCGATTTGGCGTATGCAACTGAACAACGATGCCTAACTTCATAACTTCAAACCGTAGCCTGTAGTGATGTAATAGCAGAACAGTATAATAATGTAGTATTGTAATGGCATTCTCGTTATAGTGCTTAATGACAAGAACAAGAAAATCTCAAGGACTGTGTTTACAATCAACCTCCAGTGCTGATTGTAATGGGGCACTGCTCTTAATCTTCTACGACGTCACCGTATTTGTTGCGTCTCTTTCTCTCTGTAATAACATTACGCAACACAAAATTATGCACATGCCCATTCGCACACACACACGAGACGCACCAGGTCTGGGCTCAGTGGAGGGTGGGGAGGATGGGTAACGGGGCTGACTGTGTCTCCGTCTGTTCTCCTCTCGGATCTCATCAAAGCTTTTACGTCTTTGCCTGGGGGGGGGAGGGCGGGTGGGGGGGAGTCAGCATCCATGCCAGCACATCTTAAAAGGTGACCACTCACTTTCCCTCGCTGTCCCCCTCACGTGGTGTGGGGTCGGAGAAGGATGGTGGTGGAGTTGGGTTGCTCTTGCCAGAGAAAGCACTTGGCTGCTCCACATTCTCCTCACTGGGCTCCAGCATGGACCTGTCCTTGTGGTAAGTTCTCATGTTGATGGACGGGCCCTCCTTCAGGCTCACATCGGGCGCTGGGGGACTAGCCTGGGGGCGTTGTTTCGGCATTTGCTTTGGCATGGAGGGCGGAACTGGACATGACTCCCCTTTATGGTTCTTCATGTTCTCTTCACTACAGAGCATATCACAGCATGAACACAGTAGAACCCCCGAATAAAGGTCACATTGCCAGTGTCTCTCACAGAAAGGTTGCTTTGATATCTCAGAGTCAGAGATTCAATTTGCACCAGTGCACTGGTCACTTGGCCAGAGGTTCAGCTGTAACCAAACAGGGGAGTGGTAACTACTCTTACATATGTGAAGCAGCATTCTTGTAGAGGTCAGCAAGTGCTGAGTTTTCCAGAGCCATGATACGCCTGAAGCAAATCTTTTGGTAAGAGCCCGCCCCGGTCACAAACATTGCAAAGAAGCCCAGACCATAGACAAGACTCGAGTGACGAACCGTAAAGGCAGGGACCCTACCTGATAGAACCAGACATTGAGATTTTCATCTGGCGCACAATCTTGTTTCTACCTTGAGCTTTGAGCCAGTAGAAGGTGAAACTGAAAGCAGCTCCAGATATAAAGCCTTCAGCAATTAAAACCAGAGCATGGTAAGTTGCTGGAATAGCTAGCTAGGCTACCTCTGATCATAGAGTGTCTTCTGCAATCCACTAAGATGGCACGTTCTTCTGGAGTGAGCTGGTAAACGAAAACGTGTAGAACTGTTTTGCATCTAGCCTGCACCTTTCACTCACTTGGATACGTTCTGGATGAGGTACCAACTCCCCTCCTCTTCCTTCTGCTTTACTGTCAACATCTCCTACTCCTCTCCTCCTAGCCATGGCTGCCTCCCCCACAGGGTAAGTGACTTGGTAAAGGATAGTAGACGGTCAAAAACAGCTTTTGAAAAATTCCAACCACACCCACAAGGGGGAGGAGACTTGAAATTCCAACCACAGAATTTTCTACGCTAAAAATGTCGATAGAGTGGAAGGGTTCTAACGGTAAGATTTCTGGTAGCGAGCCCTTGGTCCAGGCCCGCCAAACTTCTTGGGCTCACACCTTCTTGGGTCTGCCACCAGAAGGGTCCTGTCGTACTGAGTGAGGACGTCCTTGATCTCCTTCTTGCTGGCCTCGTCAACATCTACACAAGATTGGATTGAGACAGTAGACATCCAGATGGCACTCACTGACTGTGGCACACACCATAAAGTGTGCCCTAAAACTATAGAAATGTCAATTGCCTGTAATCTGGCCAAGGTACACACTACACCAGTGCCAGAACTCAGAGGTCAATCATTATTGTGCTCCGTTTTCATACCAACTCAGATATTGCAGGATTAGAGTTGGGGTAAGGAATGGAGGACTTTTGATAGAATCCCAAAACTTGACTTACACTTCTGGTAGTAGGCAACTAGAGACTTGCTGATGGCTTGGCGAATAGCTAAGGAACAAGGGACACGGATAATTTTGCACAGCACCATTGCTGTCCGTTCCTTCGTTACCGTAGGTCTGAGAAACATGGCCACCACCCTTCACTCGGACTCTGATGTCAACTCCCATGAACTTCTCTCGTCCCAGTAAAAGTAGAGGTTCTTCAAGCTATTGAAAGGCCAGGTAGATGGAGTCAGCTCTCTTCTAATGGCTACTAATGGCTATATCACTGTACCTTGTATCGAAGAGTTGAAGGCTCAATGAGGTGGAGTGGCTTTCCATTGACTTTTATGGCCCCATTTCCTTGAGTGCAGTGAGCTACTGCAGTGGCAGTTTTCTACATACATCATAGGGTGTAAACCTTCAGTAGTTACTTCCTTTTCCCTCACCTTTCGCCCAAAAACTTGAACGCTGGGCTTGCCCGGGTTGTTCGTGCTCGGGTTGTTCATTCTTGCTGGATGCATGGAAAAAGAAGGAACACGTGGTGGATCACATGAAAATAACTTCTCTCACGTGATGATAACGTGCGCATTGTTTGGCGCATGATGCGCGCGCACACATAAAGTGGTGTGTGTGTGGTGTTTTGATGGTAGGGGTGTGTGTGTATTAAGGGCTGGTTTTGAGGCTGTTTGAAGTGAAAGATGTCTCTCCAGATGGAAAGAGTTGCTGATTGTGATCCACCTCCAGTGAAAAAACAGAAGATCCAAGAGAATGGGACTGGCAATGGATTCAATGGCAGCAGTGAAACTATTAATGGTGACACCAATGACACCAATAGGATTTCTGTGGCCGATGGAGAAGATACCCTGAAACAGCGGAATGAATATGTTGCGTGAGTTGAGCCACATAATAAGGTGGCGATGTCTAGCTCCAAAATCTGGTGACAAATATATTCGCATTAATTGTTTTTTAGCTCCAGTCAGACTCTGCACTACAGGGACTACCCTCTGCACATTGTGAGGGGGCAGGGAGCCTACTTCTATGATGAGCATGGGCAGAAGTATCTCGACACAATGAATAACGTGGCTTGTGGTATGTGCAAAGTTAATGGAGAACCTGAATTGTAGAAAATTATGATTCAGAACGCTGAAAAAAAAAGGCTGTATTTACACTAGGCAAGAACAACAGGAGAGATCCATGCAATGTTGGCATATACAGTTTTGTGTGGCTAGCTGGCCCAAATAGCATGCCTAGATTCATGTACCACATGTGTTAATGTCATGTAGTCTAGTACCAATTACTTAATGTGTCCAGCATGATGTTCTCAATCATGCCTACCTAGAGTATGGAGTGCCATTTTTACTTTGTGTGCATGGCAAGCAATCGGTCGTGGTGTCAGTAGGTATGTCCACAAAATTTCAGAATCTTGGCTAAACCGTGGTTTGCCCCTGGGGTGTTGTATTCTATGAATGCTCTAGTTTAATATGCCATGTTTCAGTTGGTCACAGTCACCCGAGGATTACTGAGGCATGTTCTGCACAAATGGCTGTTCTGTGTACCAACTCTCGGTTTCTTAATGAGAGGATATGTACCTATGCAAAAAAGCTTTGCTCCACTTTCCCGGAAAAGCTTTCTTACTGTTTCTTCACCAACTCTGGGTGAGAGAGAAGTATCTAGCGGCCCTTGTGTCATACATAGGTATTTCTACCAACTAGTCTTGAATGAGAAAGAGAGTATCTTCTTCGTTGCCCTGGCCATGTTATATAGAATTTCCAGCATTCTAACTAGTTGCCCTAGTAATGAGTATCCAATAGTCCTAGAGAGAGAGATAGAGTTTCCAGTAGCCCTAGCGATGAGAGAGATTTAGATTCCAGCAGCTGTAGTAACGAGAGTTAGTTAGCATTTCCCAAGGATTCAAAGATTCCTAAACCAGGTCTTCACACCTTGTGTTTCTCTCTCAGGTCTGAAGCAAACGATTTGGCCCTGCAACTTGGTAAAGTGTTTTCTGGAAGGGATCATGTGATCTCCCTCTCAGGGTAAGTTTTTTTCCAGCGGATATTTCCCCCTGGACTGTACATGTATTTTGGACTCCTCAGTATTGCATTGAAGCACACAGCGGGTCTTTTGTTTGGGAGGGTATGTGAAATTATGTTGCAACATTATGCAGTTGCTATCATGGGCACTTGACGTCACTGAAACCTCTGAGTAGTTACAAGTATGCTCGAGGTGTTGGAAGGAGCTCCAAATTCTCTATAGTATGCGTGAAATTTGTTTAGGCTTTGTTCATTTGTTCTGTCTTTCATTGGTTAGGCGAGCCTTCCTGATAGCTATCGAGGCCAGTATCGAGACAAGGAGACTGCAGGGTCACTCTATGCTAAGGAGATCAAGGAGATTGTGGACAGGCAGAAAGAGAAGGGGGATGAAGTGGGGGTGTACATTCACGAGCCCATGCTTTCCTGTGCGGGTCAAGTCATCCCACCTAAAGGATACTTGAGGGATGTATACAAGTGAGCGATTCTCTCTCTGGACTCCTCCCTCCCTTCTCTCCTTTTCCGTGACCCTGAGTAATGGGTGGTTGTGATGCTGGCAGGTATATCCATGATGCTGGAGGCGTAGTCATTGCTGACGAGGTCCAGACTGGATTTGGACGTATGGGGGACCATTTCTGGGCCTTCCAAGCAATCGATGGTGAGACAATTATCTTCTACAATGCAGCATCATGGTCAATCCCCTCCCCTCTCTCTCTCTCTTTCTCTCTCTCTGTGATGCAGATGTGTGCCCAGACATTGTGACTATGGGAAAGCCAATGGGCAATGGCCACCCTGTGTCTGCTGTAGTCACCACCAAAGAAATTGCCGACAAATTTGCATCCAGCGGAGTGGAATACTTCAACACTGTAAGTTGAGATGGTAATGCTACACAGTGGAGTAGAATGCAAGTAGAGAGGGTAATTCAACACTTGCATCCAGTGGAGCTACACTAGGAGATTATTGTAAAGTCCAAGTCATCAATTGTCATCCCATAGTAACACAGTGGGAGTGTAGTAATATTCATCACTTATGAGGTGTGGGGGGGAGAGAGAGTTAATTGTAAACAAAGCATTGTATACATGCATGGCTCCTACAGAAGCAGTCTCTTGACTAACCATTTCTTGTAGTTTGGAGGGAATCCAGTTTCCATGGCTATCGCTGAGGCAGTTCTTGACGTGATCGAAGAAGAAGGTCTCCAGCAGAATGCAAAGGTTCTGGGTGAGTACTTGATGGAGAACCTGCTGGTGATGAAGGAGAAGTACAATTGCATTGGAGACGTGAGGGGGGTGGGGCTCTTCATAGGCATCGATATTGTCAAGAGCAAGGAGTCCAGGGAAGCTGATGTGGAGCTTGCAAATGCTGTAAAATACAGGTAAAGAGATATTCTACTGTATAGTATATAGCAGAAGAATAAGTGTGCACTCTATGTAGAATGCTTCAAAGTCACAAAGTCATTGTTCATGTGGATGGTGTTGAAGCTAACGTCATCAAGATCAAGCCTCCTCTGGTTGTCACCAAAGAAGACTGCACTCTTCTTCTGCAAGCACTGGATTCCTGCTTGGCATCTTTTCCAAACTAACAACTCAGTGTCGCAAAAATAAATGTTCGCATTATTTAAATTTTTGTATTTGGACAATGTGGTCAATGATGTTGTTGTAGTCATTTCCAGATTGCACAATTAGAATTTAGATGCTACCTAGCTAGGTAATGAATAGCTTTTGAGAGCGAGTCATCAAGGATGCAAAGGAACAGAAGGAGGCAGTATACGCAGCCCAAGGCTGGCTACTACACTCCCTCACCTGTAAAATACAGCACTCAATCTCTTTTTGGAGATGTTGATCTGTTTAGAGATGTGAGTTGCCAGCTAGCTAGCAGCTTTGCAGTGCTTATTATAATAATTGCATTTCTGATCTTCAGAAGTAGAAGAGTAGTAGTAGCTAGCTGCATAATAGTAGTGCACACAGTAACCGAGAGGCAACGGGCTGGCCTTGGGGCAATAGAAGGGAACGCCATGTTTTTGCTCCTAGCTAGCATTATGCGATACATCTTGACACCACTTCAGAAGGAATTTAGTACACCAATACCTGTAGATGTTAGGTATGCATTAAAATGTTGGCACTGAACAGAGATACAGCTTTAGCATGTAAAAGGATTTCAGTGTACCATTCCTTGTGGCGGCGCCCTTTACAGTGAGGGCATCCAAATGTAGAATGAGTAACAGCATATTTACACAGACTTAGACAAGAGAAGCTCTCCTCACATCTGCTTCCTTGTTGCATCAACTGTCTGCACACACGGGAAGTGGGGAAAAGGGTGTGTACAAATAACACGTGGTCCTGTCCTGATTTCCTTTTTTGCAGCTGATCCTGAAGAGGGCGGAGCTCAATCCAGCTGCCGGTAGGTATTACGTCATAGCTCAGGGGGATCAAAGGTCATGAATACCATTATTTTGATTGAGGTTTTGTTCAAAAACATCCAGACACCCACTGATTATTGCACATTATGCTGCATGATCTCTCTGGTAGCTAGCTCTCCATAGAGATTCGAGATCACAAGTAGATTGTTGCTAGTGAAACATAGATTCCTCTGTCGCTGTCATGGCAAAAGCAGAACCACCACCTCCTAGCCAGTCTTCAGACCTGCTTTTCGCCTGGCTGTCTCCCATCGAAGCAAAAGTAGACAAGCGGCTGCATCCAAAGTCTCCCAGTGTCAACCTCCCGGCCTCATCTCCACTGGTCACCAGGGCCAGATCTGCTCTCAGGAAGACAGTCAAAGCCTCGCATGTCAATAGTTTCAAGACTTCAGAAAAGAAAGCTAAAGGTTGTTTACCAAACAGCTAGCTAGCTAGCTAGACTAGAAAACTTTGCAGGTAGTGGCATCTCTATGGTGGCATGGTAGCTAAGGTGTGACATTGTTTGGCTGGTGTGGTACCACATGACCTGGATAATAATCTTAGTGGCTAAACTGTTTGCCAGCATGCTGGGCTAGAGATACAACCAGCTAAGTACTATTGACTGGTGTTGGTTTATCTTGTCATTCCAGTGAAAGAAGCAAATGATGCTTGTCTATGGTTGAGAGCAGCTGGATTCCCTCAGTATGTCCAAATGTTCGAAGGTGAGCTGAATCTAGCTAGCTAGCTAGCTAGAAGAGCTATAATTGTCATGGTGACAGGGGTTGTTAGAGAACCAGTAGGTCAAAACCTGATGCAACTCAACCCATCTAATTATGGAGGGGGTCTATTGTCCTCCTGTCACCTAGGATGTGATCTGCAGTGTCATGGGATCACTCACACACAGAGCATTCCATTTGAAAGACATGTCCAGAACATGTCCAAGGGGCATGAAAACCCTTCTGAAAACATGATTGGACAATCATTTGAGCATGTCAGTACTTCCTCTGCTTTTTTGCACCTTCCTTCAACACCTTACTCACTAAATCTCTGTCTTCTCCCCTCCCTTGCCGTGCTCAGAGGGCCTGTTTCCAATCAACCTCTCAAAGTCCCAAGTGGAGAAGGACCACACGTTTCTTGACCAGGCAGACTTGGACTCTCTCATCAGACGACTCAACATTCTGAACCGGTGTGCGGATGTGATGGACAGTGTCCATAGCAAGGTCAGTCTCAGCCACACTGCTACTCCGTGTGATGCATGCTCAGTCTGAATCCTACACTGTCTCTCTCGGCCAGCCAAAGTGCTACTCCGTATAATGCATGCTGCGTGATGTGTGTGAGTGTGTGTAGTGGCTAGCAAAGGTGACCCGATTCCAAAGGCCTTTGGAGGGCGTCAGTTCTTGTAGCTGGACTTTATTCTTGTGTGCGGAATCTAACCTTGTCTCCACCCATTAGGGCTATGATTCTGATGATGAAACAAACTTCAGAGCGCTCAGTGACAAGTGGCAGTTTCGCAGGAAGCAGAAGAGATGGCTGCGTCGCAAGGAGAAGAAAAATCCAGCCCCCCAAGAATCTCTCTTCTCCAGCACTGAGGATCTCCTTGACGATGCCCCCTCCGAGGCAAAGGACACACCCACTGATCCCTCCCCTCTCATGCTCGTGTCCGAGTTGCGCAAGAGCCTGACGGGGCTGGACCGTGCCGTCAAGACGTACAGCTTCATGGTGAGTGAGGACCAAGTCCCCGTGATCCAGGTGGAGTCTCCCCCCGTCTCCCGTGCCTCCGTTCAAAGAGTCCCGCTCCAGAATGCCTCCTCCCAATTCAGCTCGTTGGACTCTGAGGAGGACCTCACCGGCTGGGAGTTCGACCCTTACCCGTCTGGTGGCATGGACAACTTCGCCACGGGTATCATAGACACGTTTGAGTCCAACCTCCTCAAGTTGAATGACTTTCAGACGCAGTCTCTTCCCGACATCTTTGAGGCCACCAAGCACTATGGGCATGATGACGGATCGTCAGACATCAGCCCCATGTCCAGTGCCAGTGTGAGCACTGTCTCCATTCTGGACACTGCTGACCTCATGGACCCGTCTCGGGACAGTCCCCACAGCGGGGCCCATGTGGTGTACCCCAGCAACATGTCCCCCCTGGCCCTCAATGGCTGCTCCTCCCCCTCCCCTGGAGAAAAGGACCGGTACGGGATTAACATCGGGTTCATCTCCGGCATCGAGAGGAAGTCCCCGCCGGAAGGTAGGCGGGGCCAGAGACCGAAGAGGGTGAGCAGTGCAGGCAGCTGCAGGACTTGGGAGTCCAGCAGTCCTGTGGGGTCAGAGTTCAGCGAGAGGGAGCACGGTGCTCCTTCCCCGCTGCCTCTGGCTACGAGGCTGGTGAACGGGATGGGGAATGGGATCGTGGCAAATGGGTTTGACGGCACGCACCCTCAGCACCAGCACCACTCCTCCCTGGACGAGACAGCAAAGAGAAGCAGCAGGGTCTCAGTCACCTCGTCAAAGTTTGAAGAGCCTACAAGGTAGGTGTGTGGAGTGGAGTGGTTGCCTTGAGAACAGTCGAAGTGTCATGATTAAAGAAATAACCTCATTCAGGGGTCCACCAGATTAGGGGGTACCTCATTCAGGGATAGATTACAGGGGGCAGGTCTAGATTAGAGGGGGGGTGACCTCATTCAGGGGTCCAGATTAGGGAGACGGGGGGGTGGGGGGTTTACTGCTATGAAGTAGTGAGTATGTAATGTCTTACTCACGTTCATTTGTGAGGCTACTAGCATCCAGCCAACTGCTGCTGCTGCTGCATCATGATGTCATCACATGTCTGTCTGACTCCCTCAGGGCATGTGTGTGTCTGCCTGTCACACACCTTGCTCTCAACCATCCTCTTGATCTCCAGGATCGGGTATCTGAAGCGACCAATCAAAATTGTTTTAGGCAGGCCATTGCTGCCTTGTGTAAGCTCGCATCCTCACTTCAAAGCTTGCTTGCTGATATTCTTTCTGAATTCCTGAGCTTCTTAGTGTTTCAAGAAAAAAGTGAGAGGAGGAAATTGGGAATCTGCTTGGTCTGGGGCTAGCTGCTGGTCTTGCTGAGCGTCTGAATCAACCAGAGAGACACCAGAGAAGAAATTGGGAATCTGCTTGGTCTGGGGCTAGCTGCTG